>Ga0308167_1001022_pt1 | contig 37890 bp, 33 predicted proteins | sample PhyCR1_2_FD_202138 | JGI IMG/M metagenome (GOLD analysis project Ga0308167, IMG submission 202138) | Phyllosphere microbial communities from UC Gill Tract Community Farm, Albany, California, United States - DLSLRC.R1 | ecosystem: Host-associated > Plants > Phyllosphere > Unclassified | place... | reverse complement strand
CACACCAACAGCTGCTTCTTCACCATGGTCGCGGTGGATGATCAGCGCAAGCCGGCCGCCGTGCCGCCGCTGCAACCGCAGAACAGCGAAGACAAACGCCGCTTCATACAGGCGCAGCAGCGCCGGCAGATTCGTCAGGAGCTGGAGAAGCGTTATCAGGAGATCAAGGGCGACGCCTGATCAGCCTTGATTGATGTTGCCTGACAAATGGCTTTCGCGAGCAGGCTCGCTCCCACATTTGGAATGCATTCTTCCTGTGGGAGCGAGCCTGCTCGCGAATAAAGACGACCCGGTCTCAGAGACTGATCGCTGTAGCCTCGAATTTCACCCGCGGATGCGCAATGCGATCCTGCGCCCGCACCAGTTGCAGCTCATAACTGGCGCACGCCTGGGTTTCCAGCAAGACCTCATGTACCGCCGCTGCGGTGAATTCGAACGCTGCCAGCAGGCTGTCGCCCAGCAGCACCCGTGCCAGGAACAGACCAGAGGTCAGATCGCCGACGCCCACTGGCTGACGCGGAAACGCCAGCAACGGACGGCGCAGATGCCAGCTGCCCTCGGCGGTCACCAGCAGCATTTCAAAACCATCCGCCGGCTTGCCCGGGTAATCCAGATGCTTGACCAGCACCGCTTTCGGCCCCCGCGCCAGCAGCGCACGGGCCATCGCCAGGCAATCGAACAACGACTGCGGCTTGCGCCCGGAAAAGCTGTCCAGCTCCAACTGGTTCGGGCACATGATGTCCGCCACAGCAGCAGCCTCATCGAGCAGAAAGTCGCTGACCTCCGTCGGCACGCTGCAGCCCTTCTCCGGATGGCCCATCACCGGATCACACAGGTACAGCATCTTTGGATTGACCGCTTTGATCCGCGCCACGCCGCTGAGAATCGCCCGACCCTGCGCGGCGCTGCCGAGGTAGCCGGAGAGCACCGCGTCGCAGTTGCCCAGCTCGCCAATCGCGGCGATGCCTTCGATCAGCTCGGGAATCTGCTGCGGCGCCAGCACTTCACCAGCCCACTGACCATACTGGGTGTGGTTGGAGAACTGCACGGTATTGAGCGGCCAGACGTTGACCCCGACGCGCTGCATCGGAAAAACCGCAGCGCTGTTGCCGGCGTGGCCAAACACCACGTGGGACTGGATGGCGAGCAGATGAGGCGTACGTTTCATTCGGGTCATTCCGTAAAACGATTGAAATTCAAGCCGCGCAGTATGCGACGAAACACAGCCTGTACGACAGACCGGCGAGACAGTTAAGCTGACGCCATCATTTGGAGTTCGATGTAGATGCTGACCCTGGAAAACATCTTCGTGCTGATGCTGTTCGCCGCTGCCGGTGCCTGGCTATGGCACAACCACGGCCTGCGCGAGCGCGCGCTGGAGCGGGTCAAGCAGCATTGCACCAATGTCGGCGTCGAGCTGCTGGACGGTAACGTCGCGCTGAAAAAAATCGGTTTGATCAAGGATGCCAACGGTCGCCGACGACTGGCGCGGGTCTACAACTTCGAGTTCACCGTGACCGGCGAAAGCCGCCATAACGGCACCGTCACCCAGTTCGGCGCGCACAGTGCGCAGATTGAACTGGCGCCCTACCCGGCGCCGTTCGACGACACGCCGCCGGTGGTCGAAGTGCACAAGCCTCGCGCGGAAGTCATCGAGCTGAGCCAGTGGCGCCAGGAACATACCAAGTGGAAGCCTTGAGCTGACTCACTGAATCCGGCATGCAGCCAAATCGATCTTCAGCTGTTCGATGTTCTGCGGCTCGGCAAAGATCAGCTCGATTCTTGAGTCTTTACGCCATTCGCTGGCTTGCCAACTCAGTTCGGCATTATCCAGTGCATTGGCCGAGATCCAGCCATTCGCGGTGTGGATAACCAGTTTGGCCCGCTTCCAGTCGAGAGCGGCCAGCCAATCGGCGATGCGCGCTTGATCAAATACCTGCCGCGGGTGCCAGCGCCAACCGATGCTCCACCCGCCCTCCTGCGTCTGACTCAGGCAAATCGGTTCGGCCGGATCGCCCCAGACCGCTGGCAGCTGTGCCAATCCAGTGGGCAGCGGCAGGTTACCTGCGCCTTCGTTTGCTTTTGCTTTCAGCCCCGGCAGCTCGCTCAGAGATAGCTGGGCTTGCTGCGTCCAGATCAGCCTGACGGGCGGCAACTGGCTGGCGATTTTCTCTCGAACCGCTTCATCGAGATCTTCCGCCTTGTTCAACAACAGCAAACCCGCGCTGGCCAACGCTTGCTGCTGGGCGTCCGGCAAGGCTCTACCCGCGTGCAATGCCTGAGCGTCCAGAACCAGCACACAGGGCTGAACCGCCAGCACGCCCAGCCACGGCGCCTCGTTCAATTGCTTGAGCAACTGCGCCGGATGGCCCAGCCCGGATGGCTCGATAAACAGTCGATCTGGCCTGGCCTTGCGCAGCAGGCGGCCGAGGCCGATCTGGAATGGCGCGCCATTGACGCAACACAGGCAGCCCCCGGCCACCTCGCCCAGTGCGATACCATCGGCGTCATTCGTCAGCATTGCTGCATCCAGACCGATCTGGCCGAACTCGTTGATCAGCACCGCCCACCGTTCGTCCGCAGGCCGTTGCGCCAGCAACAGGCGAATCAGGCTGGTCTTGCCGGCGCCCAACGGGCCGGCGATGACGTGGGTCGGAATGTTCTGCAACATGGCGGGTACTTTCTGCGGACAGTTATTGAGGAGATCGAAGATGCGCTGGTCGGGATGGTCGTTGCTGTTGGCGCTGCTGTCGAGTGAAGCGTGGGCTCAGGCCTGCGTGGTGCACACACAGGGCGAACGGCTCGACGTCAAAGTCTGTCAGCAGAACCGGACGATTCCGCAGAAATTGTTCAATGATGGCTTCTGCCAACCGACGCTGGCCGGGCAGAAGGTCGAGGTGGAATACGTCGACCAGTGCCCGAACGGAGCTTTCGGCGTATGCAGCAACGCGCAAGTCGCCAATATGCCCTATCGCCAGGATATCCACTATTACGGCGTGGCCACTGACGCGGCGTATCTCAAGCCGTATTGCGAAGGCCAGAGCCAGGGCGTCTGGCGCAAGCCCTGATGTGTCAGCCGAGCCAGTCGAGGGTCAGCAGCAGACGGCGTTCACCGGGCGCCGGTTGCGGCGATCGATGGATCAGGCCGAAGCCTTCATTGCCGTGCCATTTTTCGCCTTTGAGCAGCGCGACATCGCCGCTGTTGAGCTGGCGAATCGACGCTGGATCTTGCGGTTCGGCATCGGCCTGGCCAAGTTGCAGGCGATCCATCGCGCCCTCCTCAAGCCATTGGCTGCCGATGCCAGCGTAAGTAGTGATCAAGCGCACCGGCACGTGATCGACGTGGAAGCGCGGACACATGGCCTTGTCCAGCACACGCAAACGCACGCCGATACGCCGCGCACCGAGCAGGCAGGCGAAGGCACTGATCAGCCATTTAAGGTCGCTCATGAAACCTTCGAAACCTTGCAGATCACGCAGCCCTGCAGCCAGACCGGCGAGATCCGGTTCGGCATCTTCGTCGGGCAATTCCAGACACAGCGACTCGGCCAAGGGCTCGTTGAGTGACAGCACCAATTGCGCAAAATCGGCAATGTGCACGGGCAGCTGACGTTGCCAGACGGCGAGATTGGTCTGGTCTTCCAGGATTCGCGTCAACGTTTGCGGGGTCACGCCCTGGTGCTGATGACGGGTAAGCAGCGGCTGATCTTTGAGTGCGAGCATCAGGCGGCCCCTTCGTGCCAAGGACCGAATGGATCAGGCAGCGAACGCCAGCCTTCTACACCCATGGCCATTTCTTCGTCGGTCAAAAGGCAGGCATCGAGTTCGGCGGACAGTTGTAGGAAATCTATGTTTTGACCGATGAAAACCAGCTCCTGCCGGCAATCTCCTACGCTTTGGGTCCAATTTTCCATGATCGTCTGGACGCTTTCCTGATCCTCGGGCCATTGATTCTTTGGCACGAAACGCCACCAGCGACCGGCGAATCCATGCCGCATCAAGCCGCCGGCCTGCGACCAGCTACCGGCATCGGTGGGTTTGCTGGCGAGCCAGAAGAAGCCTTTGGAGCGCAGCAGCTTGCCGTTCAGCCATGGCCGATCAATGAAGCTGAAAAAGCGTTGTGGGTGAAATGGCCGGCGCGCGCGGTAGGCTGTCGAGGCGATGCCGTATTCCTGTGTTTCCGGGACGTGCTCACCGCGCAATTCCTGTAGCCATCCGGGCGCTTGTGCGGCCTGTTCGAAATCGAAACGACCGGTGTTGAGGATTTTCTCCAAGGAGATTTCGCCCATCGTCATTGGGATGATTTCAGCCTGGGTATTCAGGCGCTTGAGGATGGCGGTGAGTTCTTCACGCTCGTGCTGGCTGATCAGGTCGATTTTGCTGATCAGCAAGACGTCGGCGAATTCGATCTGCTCGATCAGCAGATCGGTGATGGATCGCTCGTCTTCTTCACCGAGCATTTCGTCGCGAGAGGCAAGGCTCTCGGCCGCCTGGTAATCCAGCAGGAAATTCACCCCGTCGACGACCGTGACCATGGTATCCAGGCGCGCGATGTCAGCGAGGCTTTGCCCCTGTTCATCAAGGAAGGTGAAGGTTTCAGCGACCGGAAGCGGTTCGGAAATGCCGGTGGATTCGATCAGAAGGTAATCGAAGCGATCTTCGCGGGCGAGTTTGCTGACTTCTTCCAGTAGATCTTCTCGCAACGTACAGCAAATACAGCCATTGCTCATTTCGATGAGCTTTTCCTCAGCGCGGTTCAGGCGGACATTGCGCTGGACTTCACTGCCATCGATGTTGATTTCGCTCATATCGTTGACGATCACCGCAACGCGCAAGCCGTCTCGGTTACGTAGTACGTAATTTAAAAGTGTACTTTTTCCAGCACCGAGAAATCCTGAAAGTACGGTGACGGGCAATTTGGCTGACATTGGATAATCCTTGTTAAGGGCAGCCGATCTGCGCTTTTGGATCGCTCTTGGCGTATCGCGCTTCATGTATGCGGGGCAATGAAGGCAATCGATTGATCGGCAACTCAGGCTGGTTGCGGATTATGTTATAGTATAACAACTCAATCTTGCCAGTCCGACCCAGGATTTCGCAAATTGCCGCACCACCGACCGTGGGAATTCCCAATGAACAACGGGTTGAAATACCTGCTTTTGAGCTTTGCTATGTCGCTGGCCGGCCAAGCCCAAGCGCACATGCCGGCGCTCGCGCACTGCACACGCAGCGCTAATCTGCTGGCGTGCGTGGACGCTGACGGCAATGCCTATAGCGTCAATACGGTGGGCACCACGCTTTACCTGCGCGGATACGAGAAGGACGGCCATCGCTATTGGGCGCAGACCAACAGCCGTTTCGGCCAATTAACCTTTTTTACCGGAATCGCCTCCGATGGCGAGGCTTGGGTTGGCTATACCCGTCGTGTCGGCTGGACGACCATCAACCGCTTTTCCAGTTCAGGCGGTAGCAGCGCAAGGTTCACTTGTAGCCGAATGACGGGCTGCTAGTGAAAACCTTTTCATGAAAAAAGCATCGCTCAATGGATTGTTATAATGTAACGTTAAAAGAGTTCAATACGACGGTCTCAAACCATGAATGCTCTTACTCTCCCGGATATCGCCGCACAATCTGCACGCCAGGCAATGCCTCTCGATTGGGTGGGAATGCGTGAGATCGCTCTGCCCGTTTTGCTTGAAGGCCAGCGCCTCAGCGCCAGAGTCGACGCTGGCGTCAGTCTGGATGATAGTGAAGCGCGCGGGATTCACATGTCGCGCTTGTATTTGGCCCTCGAAGCGCTCGAGCAGCGAAGCCTTTCTCCCGCTGTGCTGCATCAGGTACTCGAGCGTTTTCTGCGAAGTCACCAAGGCCTATCCGCCTGCGCATATCTGAACATTCACACCGACTTGCTGCTGAAACGACCCGCGTTGGTCAGCCCCTTAGCCGGCTGGAAATCCTATGCGGCGTCCATTTCAGCGAGCCTGAAACAGCAAATGTTCCACGTGGAACTAAAAATTGAACTGCCCTATTCCTCGACGTGCCCATGCTCCGCAGCCTTGGCAAGACAGCTGATCCAACAGCAATTCATTGACGATTTCGCTAACAAGACTCTGCAACATGAAGATGTCCTGGAATGGCTCGGCTCAACCAAAGGGATCGTAGCGACACCGCACAGCCAACGCAGCTACGCACAACTGCACCTGCAACTCGACAACTTCATCGATGAGCTACCGCTGACCGCGATCATCAATGACGCTGAAGCAGCCCTCGGCACCGCCGTGCAGACCGCAGTAAAACGCCCCGACGAGCAAGCCTTCGCACTCGCCAATGGGCAGAACCTGATGTTCTGCGAAGACGCCGCGCGCCGTCTCAACCTGGCACTGCAACGCACGCCCGGCATCAACCAATTCCACATTCGCGTGATCCACGCCGAAAGCCTGCATGCCCACGACGCTGTTGCAGAGAGCAGTTGGCAACGGGAGCAGCCATGATCCGCTGCCAATCGCTGGTCTGGGGCACGCCTGGCCAACCGCTGACGACGCCTCTCAGTCTTGAGTTCGAAAGCGCCAGCCTGACCGCCATCATCGGCGCCAACGGCTGCGGCAAAAGCAGCCTGCTGAAAGTCATCGCCGGTTTGCAAAAACCTTTGGCTGGCAAAGTAGACATGGCTGTTCCACGACAAAGCGGAATTTCCTTCCTGCCGCAACAGCAGCACCTTGATCGCCAATTCCCAATCAGCCTCGAAGAGCTCATCGCTGCAGGTTTCTGGGGCCGTCGGCTCTCGACACAACTGCGCACACAGCGACTGAAAAACGCATTGGAAGACTGGCACTTGAGTGGGCTCGAACAGCGCCCGTTGATGGCTCTGTCAGGCGGTGAGTTACAACGCGCCTTGCTCGCACGCCTGAGCCTCGCTGACGCCCCGGTGCTGTTGCTCGATGAACCGCACGCCGCGCTCGACGAACTCGGCCAGCAACTGCTCTGGCAACACATCCACCACTGGCACGCCGAGGGCCGGACACTGGTCGTGGTCTGCCATGATCTGGCGGCTGTCCGCCAACACATTCCGAATACCCTGCTGATCAAAAACGGCCACTGCGTGTACGGAACCAGTCGGGAACTGATCCAGCCGACAGCGCGCATGCAGGTGGCCTGATGCTCGCCACCCTCAGCCATTTCTGGCAACCCTTCGGCGACTTCGTGTTCATGCGCAGGGCCTTGCTTGGCGGCTTGGTGCTGGCGTGCAGCACGGCGCCCTTGGGCGTGTTTCTGATTCTCAGACGGATGAGTCTGATCGGTGACGCTGTCGCCCACGGCATTCTCCCCGGTGCAGCGATGGGATTCTGGTTTGCCGGTCTGAGCCTTCCCGCCCTCACCCTCGGTGGCTTGGGAGCCGGTCTGAGCATGGCCGGACTGGCGGCCTGGATCACCCGGCGTACGGGTTTGCGCGAGGACGCCAGCCTCGCCGCGATCTATCCGATCTCACTGGCCAGCGGCGTGCTGATTCTCGGCCTCGCCGGCAAACGCCTCGATCTTTTGCATCTGTTGTTCGGCTCGGCGCTAGCCGTGGATGGACCGACGCTGACCGGCATGCTTTGGGTCTCGGCGATCAGCCTCATGGCCATGGCCTCGATCTACAAACCTCTGCTGCTGGACACACTGGACCCATTGTTCTTGCGCACGGTCAGTCGCCTTGGGCCACTGGCTCATGGCGTATTCCTGACTCTGGTCGTGCTGAATCTGGTGATCGGCTTTCAGGCCATCGGCGCACTGATGGTAGTCGGGCTGATGATGCTTCCGGCTGCCGCGTCGAGATTCTGGAGTCGTCGTCTGCCGATACTGATTGCCGTCGCCGCCGTCATGGGCTGCGTGTCGGTGTGGCTGGGTTTGCTGCTGTCGTTCTACTACTCGCTGCCCAGCGGCCCGGCCATCGTGCTGGTCGCGGGGGGCGGCTATCTGCTTTCGGTAGTGTTCGGACCGGTTCACGGTTTGTTGCGCCGCCCGCCTTTGCTCACGTCCCAATGAGGTGTTTCCCGATGCGCGCTCTATTCGTGCTGTTCAGCCTGATGCTGTCGATGTCCTTGTCGGCCGCCGAAAAACTGCCGGTGGTCACCAGCTTCAGCATCCTCGCCGACATGGTTCATCAGGTCGGCGGCGAGCACGTTCAGATCACCAACATGGTCGGCGCGGATGCCGATGCGCACACCTACGAGCCGACCCCGGATGACGCCAAGGCGTTGCTCAAAGCCAAAGTGATCATCAAGAATGGCCTCGGTTTCGAGCCTTGGCTGGATCGCCTGGTGAGCAGCACCGACAGCAGGGCGACGGTGATCAGTGCCAGTCACGGGGTGATTCCACGTTCGCTCGATGAAGACGGCGAAACCGTTCCGGATCCACACGCCTGGCACAATCTGGCGAACGCCGAGTTGTATGTCGCCAACATCACCAAAGCGCTGATTGCCGCTGACCCGGCCAACAAGGCTGACTACGAGCGCAACAGCCAGACCTATCTCAAACAGATCTACACTCTGCTCGCCGAAGCCAAGAGCAAACTTGGCGCACTGCCGCCGGGCAATCGCAAGATTGTTACCAGCCATGATGCCTTCGGCTATTTAGGTCAGGCCTATGGCATCGACTTTATCGCGCCACAGGGTTTGTCCACCGAACGCGAACCCTCTGCCGCCGAAGTGGCTGCGCTGATCACGCAGATTCGCCAGGCCAAGGTCAAAGCGGTGTTCATGGAAAACATCAAGGACGCGCGCCTGCTCAAGCAGATCGCGGATGAAAGCGGTGCGCACATCGGCGGCACACTGTACTCGGATGCACTGGCGGCGAGTGGACCGGCGAGCACCTTTACCGGGCTGTTCGAATACAACCTCAATACGCTGTACAAGGCGTTGAGCCAGCCATGAGCTGTGTGGTGTTCTGGCGTTTCGCAAGCAGGCTCGCTCCCACAGTTGGAAGGGGTTCCAGCTGGGGAGCGCGGCGAAGGATTTATGCGCGAGGTTTTACCGTACCGCAATCCTGACCCAGCCACACCGCACGGGTTTCCAGACTGCCTTTCTGGTTGATGCCAATGGCGTTGAAGGTGCCATTGGCGATGGTGGTGAATTCGCGGTCACTGAGGAATGTCGCTACGCCAGTGCCTTGGGCTTTCGGGCAGCTGAAGCGGAATTTCCATTGGTTGCCAGTGCGTTCGGTGATCTGTTGTTTGCAGCCCGATTGCGGGTCGGCCAACGGAACGTTGTTGGTCGCCACTTGCTGCGGTGTCAGGCAGGCGCGGATGCCTTTGCCGCCGATATTGATGCCATTCTTCTCCAGCGCCGCGCGTTGCTGGGGAGTGATCTGGCCTTGGATCTGGCCAAGAATCGATTGCACGTCCATGGCCTGATCATCGACCTTCAGATTGCTCGAAGTCATCTCCCACAATCCTGGCTGCAGCATCTGTGCCTGTGCAACCACCGGCAAAGCCAAACTCATGCCCAGCGCCAAACCCAGCAGACGAACGTTCATCGAGAAACTCCTGATCAGTTGTGGCCGTTAGACGCCGGCCGGTTGCGTCGGTTCATGCACCGATTAAATAGAGACATTCGCCGCGGAACATGGTCTGTTAAGCATTGCATTTCGCGGAGCAAGGCTGCCCCATGGATTTTTTCGGACCGCACATTTTCGGTTACCTGATCGCCCTGTTGCACACACTCGGGTCGATCGCGGCGATCCATGCGGTGCTCACCGTGCGCACCGCGCAAGGCTCGATCGCCTGGGCATTGTCGCTGATCTTCATTCCTTACCTCACGCTTATTCCGTATCTGGTCTTTGGTCGCAGCACCTTCGATGGCTACATCAAGGCCCGGCGCCAGGCCAACGAGCAGATGCGCCTGGCCATCTCCGAATTGAACTGGCGCCCGTGGGTGGAAGAAGCCCTCGCCGCTCGCGCTTCGAGTGCCTACGCCTCACTGCGCGCGATGCCTAAACTGGGGCGCATGCCGTGCCTGGCGAACAACGAAGTGCAACTGCTGGTGAACGGCACCGCGACCTTCGATGCGATTTTCCAGGCGATCGCACAAGCGAAGGAAGCCGTGCTGATCCAGTTTTTCATCATCCACGACGATCGGCTCGGCCAGCGCTTGCGTGACTTGCTGTTGAAGAAGGCCACCGAAGGCGTGTCCGTTCATTTACTCTACGACCGCATTGGCAGCCACGCCCTGCCCCATCATTACGTGCAGGCATTGCGTGATGCCGGTGTCGAGGTCAAAGCCTTCGCCACGCGCAGCGGCTGGCTCAACCGCTTTCAGGTCAACTTCCGCAACCACCGAAAAATCGTCGTGGTCGATGGCGTAGTCGGCTTTGTCGGCGGGCATAACGTCGGCGATGAGTACATGGGTGAGAAGCCGCCACTGGCGCCGTGGCGTGACACCCACGTCAAAGTACGCGGGCCGGTGGTGGCCTGCATGCAGGAATCGTTTGCCGAAGACTGGTTCTGGGCTGCTCGAACATTGCCACCGTTGATCCTCCCGGATACGTATCCGGAGGATGGCGTGCTTTGCCAATTGCTCGCCAGCGGCCCGGCGGATGCCTACGAAACCTGCTCGCTGTTTTTCGTCGAAGCCATTCATGCGGCAACGCAGCGGGTATGGATCACCAGCCCTTACTTCGTCCCGGACGAAGCGGTGTTCGCGGCATTGAGGCTGGCGGTGCTGCGCGGTGTCGATGTTCGACTGCTGTTGCCGTCGCGGCCTGATCACCGCATCGTCTATGCCGCGTCCAGCCTGTATGCCTTTGAGGCGGTGCGTGCCGGCGTTCGGGTGTTCCGCTATCGACCGGGTTTTCTGCACCAGAAAGTGGTATTGATCGACAGCGAGATCAGCGCCATCGGCAGCGCCAATCTGGACAATCGCTCGTTCCGCCTGAATTTCGAAGTGATGTTGCTGACCGTTGATAGCGAGTTCGCCGCCTGCGTGGAACGCATGCTCAACGAGGATTTCGCCCAAGCCGATGAAGTGGCCAAAGAAGAAAGCCGGGAGATCCACCGCCTGCAACAAGTCGGCATGCGGATCGCCCGGCTGATTTCGCCCATTCTCTGAACGCTCGGTATCAGGGGTGGTAGATGTCGTCGCGGGTCCAAGGCAGTTCGTGGCTGCCATCCGCATGCGCTTTTACGGCGAGGACCTGATGCAGATTGATCCAGCCCCGCGCGAATGCATATGCGCAACCGGCCAGGTACAGGCGCCAGATACGCAACGCTTGCTCGGGTACCAGCTTCGCCGCAGCTTCGAGGTTGTCTTCCAGTCGCTCGCTCCAGTGATCGAGCGTGCGCGCGTAGTGCAGGCGCAGGCTTTCGACATCGACGATTTCCAGCCCGGCTTCACTGATCTCGGCTGAGATCATCGACAGATGCGGCAACTCGCCGTTGGGGAAAACGTATTTTTCGATGAAGTCGCCAGCACCGCGTCCAACCGGACGGCCATCGGTGTGTTTGGCGGTGATCCCATGGTTCATCACCAGCCCGCCCTCCTTCACCGCGCCGAACAACGTCGCGCAATACTCGGCGAGATTGGCGTGGCCGACGTGTTCGAACATGCCGACGCTGACAACCTTGTCGAAGCGACCGTCCTGCGGCAGATCGCGATAGTCGAGCAACTTCAGCTCGACCTGGTCTTCCAGCCCTTCGGCCTTGACCCGCTCCTGCGCCAGCGCCAACTGCTCCTTGCTCAAAGTGATGCCGAACACTTTTACGCCGAACTCGCGCGCCGCGTACCGCGCCAGACCGCCCCAACCACAGCCGACATCCAGCAAATACTCGCCCGGCTGCAAACGCAGCTTGCGGCAGAGATGGCGGAATTTGGCTTGCTGCGCCTGCTCGAGGGTTTCGCTGCCGGTTTCGAAATAGGCACAGGAATACACCATGTCGCTGTCCAGCCAGAGCTGGTAGAACGCATTCGACAGGTCGTAGTGGTAGGAAATGGCTTTGGCGTCAGTGTCTTTGTCGTGATGCGCACGCACTGGCTGGCTGCCTTCTTCCTCGTCGAGCAGCGCACTGCTCAATTCGTCGCAAACCCGGATCACCTCGCTGATCGAGCCCTCCAGTTCCAGCTTGCCTTCGACGAACGCCGCACCCAGCGCATCCAGGCTTGGGTGGGTAAATTGAGTGACCATCTGCGGGTCCTTGACGACGATGGTCACGCTGGGCGTCGGGCCCAGATTGAACTCATGGCCGTCCCAGAGTCGCAGGCGAAGCGGTAGCTGCAGGTTCTGCAAGGCCGGTGGAAGTTGCGCGAGCATGGAAAATCCCCCTTGTTTCAGACGTCTGATCTGAGGGTAGACCAACCTGAAAAAATAGCAGGCTATCGATTCGATTAGCCGTGTCTATCGTCACCAGCGCCTCGGCTAAACAGCAGATACCACGCGCCTTACGATAAATGACTGCCTGTTCAGCCCGCGGTTCGATGAATTTTCTTTCATTTCGCCTGAGCGTCGAGCTTGAGCAATGGCTCCTGAAAACGCAGCAAACGTCCGGCGTTGCCCAACACCAACAGGGTACTCAGGTTATGCAGCAGCGCTGCGATCATCGCCCCTGCGGCGCCAAGCCAACCGAAAGCCGCGAAGACCACGATGGCCAGCGTCCAGCCGAGACCGATGATTACATTGACCTGCAAGGTGCGCCGGCACTGACGGCTCAAGCGCACACAGGTACCGAGGCGACGCAGATCGCTGCCGATCAGGACAATGTCTGCCGACGCCAATGCAATGTCAGCGCCGCCAGCGCCCATCGCCACGCCGACGACCCCGGCCTTGAGCGCGAGTGAATCGTTGATGCCATCGCCAACTACCATCGGCCGGAAGCCGTGGTCGATTTCCTTGAGCACTCGGTTTAGTTTGTCTTCTGGTAGCGCTTGCGCCTGGACATCATTCAGCCCGACTTCCTGCGCCAGAGTCCGGGCAACGCTCTGACGATCACCCGTCAGCAGCAGTTGTCGTCCCAGCCCCAGTTCGCGCAATTCGTTCAAGGCAATGCGTGCTTCCGGTTTGACGCTGTCGGCGAGCAACAGCCAGGCGAGGAACTTGCCGTTCAAAGCCAGGCCGGCGATCGGGCCATCATGTTCGGGAACAAGGGCTGTAGTGATGCCCAGTTGCGCGAACAACTCTGGACGACCGAGCGCAGCTTCGCCCTTCCCTGTCATCGCCACTACACCCAACCCTTGGCGCTCATGGATATCAGTTAGAGGCCAATAGGTCTTCTGATCGGCCATCCCCGCGAGTGCCCGGCTCACCGGATGACTGCTTGCCGCGCCAAGACTGGCGGCCAGTGTCTGCGCTTCGGCGGTGTCCGCATTCAGGCTGTCGATCGACTGCAAGCGCAACGTGCCGTAAGTCAGCGTGCCGGTCTTGTCGACCACCAGCGAGGTCAGATCGGCAAGCTCTTCAAGAAATGCCGAGCTGCGAATCAGAATCCCATGGCGCGCAGCAACGGCGACACCGGCAATTGCCGTGGCCGGCGCCGACAGCACCAATGCACACGGACACGCCGCCACCAACACCGCGAGCATCGCCTGTGCATCGTTGGTGGCGAACCAGGTCACCGCTGCCAGCAACAAGACCAGCACCATGTAACTGCCGGCATAGCGTTCGAGCAATCGCGTGATCGGCGGTTTCGAACGCTCGGCGTTCTGCATCAAAGCGATGACTTTGCCCAAAGTGGATTCGTCGCCGGTGCGAGTGACTTCGACACGCAGCAATCCATCGAGGTTGATCGCGCCGCCGAACACCAGCATGCCGACGCCCGCTTCCACCGGTACCGACTCACCGGTAATCGACGCAGTATCGAGACTCGCTTGGCCGGATAACACACGACCGTCCGCCGGCACCCGATCACCGGCCCGCACCTCCACAACATCGCCCGCGCTGAGCATGCCGTTGTCCACTTCGATGATCGAACCGTCCGCTTGCAGCTTGCGCGCATGGCTGCGGGTCAACTGGCCAAGCGCGTTGATTGCTTCCTGGGAACCGATGACGCTGCGCTCCTCAAGCACATGGCCGAAGATCATGATGATCGGCAACAACGCCGCGGTGAGCAGATCACCGGTCGCCCAGGCGCCGAGCATGGCCAGCGCGATCAATTGATCGGTGATGCCATGCAGGCTCGGGTAACGCAGGCTGTACCACGCCGAACGCATGACCGGGACCGCGACCAGCAAGGAGGCGAAACCGAGCAGCAATTGGCTGACACCGTTTTGCTCCGGTAGCATCCAGCGCCAGAGCAAACCCAGGCCCAGCAGTCCGAGCGCAAGCATTGCCAGAGTCAATTGCCGCGCGGCGCGACGCTGTTCGGCCGACGACAACAGGCTTGGAGCAGCGGTAGTCGCCGTCATTGACTGGCTCCTTGAATGATCAACCGGGAATCGTCTCTCGGGTTCACGCTAGTGACAGAGCCGGCCTGACCGAGAATCTTAGGCATGCGCTCGCGATACAGACGCAGGAGCATTTGCGGGTCGCTAGACGTGGCCAGACTCGAGACCGTTGCGGTATCGGCCGAGGCTTTTGCAAGACGCTCGCCCGCCTGTGCGTGAGCCACCTGCAGCGTGCGGTCTGCCTGTTCGTTGGCAGATTGCGTGAGCTTTTCCGCCTCGGTTCGCGCATTGGCCACGGCTTTATCGGCCTGCTGACTGGCGGTGAGGACCGCATTGAAGGCACTGACCGCGGGCTCCGGCAGACTCGATTGCACATCGACCCGTGACACCTCGATACCGATGCCCTGACCGCTCGCCTTCAGCTCGGCGAGACGCGCGTTGATGCCTTGCACCAGATCACCGCGCAATCGCTCGCGCCGCTCGGCTGCCTGATTGTCGGCGCCGATCAATTCCGGGCGAGCGACCAGAATGGTGTCGAGATCTCGCGCGGCGGACAGGGCCACGGCGCTGCGCGTTACCAACCGATCGAGCGCTGGCAGCACATGTTCGCCCTGTAACACGAACGCATAGGGATCGGAGACTTGGTAAAACACTCGCACGTCCAATTGCACTACGCCGGCGTCACCGGTCAATAAATAACCAGACCCGGCCAGTGCATCGCTCAATGGCCTGGCGAAGGACGCTATCCGGTCTGCCTTCAGCGCCTCGTCACTGCGCAACAGATTTTCCACTCGACGCTCGATCACCCGATCCGCCGTCGGCAACAGAACCACCTGCTCAAACGGCTGCGGCCACGCCCATAACAGTCCGGCATTCTGAACGCGATCCAGCGCACCGAAGTGCAGTACTACTGCGCGGTTTTGCGGATCAATCTGCCGGACATTCGAGACCGCCCATGCTAATGCGGCCAAAACAGTGATCACATACAAGGCGATGAAGGTCAGACGGCCGGCCTGAATCCACGGACTGTTCAACGCATGTGTTCCACGTGGAACTTCTTCGCTCATGGTTGCGATCCGGCTTTTTTGTCGAGCGCCGGTGGGCCGTCGACCAACACACGGAACGGCGCAGCATCGGTGCGCAGAATCAGTTTGGTTTCCGGTGTGACAATGGTGCCGAGGGTATCGAGCGAGCGCAGCAGGTTGTAAAGCTGCGGCGCACTGGCGTAGGCGCGACCATAAATCTGCGCAGCCTCGACTCGCGATTGCGCTTCAATGTCAGCGGCTTTCACCGTTGCATCAGCCTGGACGATTCGCGCATCGCGCTCGGCGGCGGAGCGAATTTGCGCCGCTTCGCGTTTGCCAATGGCTGTACGTTCCGTGGCAATGGTTTCACGCTCAGCGCGCATGCGGTCGACCGTGGCGCTGAGTGTGACCGAGGGCAAAGTCAGCCGCTCGATACCCACCTGCACCACGCGCACGCCATAAGTGGCGAGCAACTGTTGGTCGATCTGCTGACGCAACTGCGCTTCAAAATCGCCGATGCGCACTTGTTTGGCATCAGTGTTGACCAGATTGGCCAGATCGAAACTGCTGGCCGTGGTCTCCAGTGCCGAGCCGACAAAGGTGCGAATCTGCCGCGCCGCCTCGTCCGGCTGATTCTGCACGGCCCGCATGAAGCGTTGCACGTGTTCAGGATCACCCTGCACCTGCCACGCGACGTAGGCCTGCACGATGATGCGCAAACCGTCCCGGGTACCGACGTCCTGCAAACCACTTGAGGTGGTACGTAGACGCAAGTCCACCGGGATCGCCGCTTCGAACGGTGCAGGCCAGCGCCAGCTCAAACCGGGATCAAGCAATACCCGCGAAGGATTACCGAAACGGGTGATGACCGTGGCTTCACCGGAGCGCACTTGCACCAGACTCGCGGCGGCAATGGCAAACGCCACCAGCAACGCAGCCCAAGCCATACGCCGCCATGGAAATGGACCGGCCTCTTGCGGATCGCCGTGATGATGGTGATGACCATGATGATGGTGATGCCCGCCGTGGCCATGGTCGTGGCCGCTGTGGTCGTGAACGTCATGAACAGGCGACTGGCTCAATGGGTGGCTCCTGGTTGAGCGGTGGTACGGGCGGGCGACGGATCAGCCGGCAGCGTGAAAGTGCGCAGATCGATGGTTGGCGCATTTGCGCCGCCGCCGAGTCGGTGATCGAGCACCAGCAACCTGGCTTTCCTCAAGCCCTGACTGAGCTGGTTGAAATATTGCTCCAGCACGAAGGCCTGACCAGCACTGGCGAAGGCTTTTTGCTCGGCGCTGAATTTAAGGTCTGCCGTTTGCGCAGCGGCGTTGATTTCCCGCGCATTGGCCGTTGCCTGATCCCGCGCCGTACTCGCCTGCAACTGCGCCTCGTTAGTGGCCTGCGCAGCCGCCCCGCGTTCGCGAGCGATCAACGCCCGCGCGCCGATCTGCGCCGCTTGCACACTGTGATAGGCATTCGCCGCGCCGGCCGGTGGATGAATCGCTTCGACGACTGTGGCGAGAATCTCCACGCCGCTGTTCAATCTGTTCAGATCACTTTGCACTGCGCGACCGATTTCCTCGGCCAGCCCTGCCCTGTCGTCGCCGAGCAGTCCGTCGAGGGTGCGCGAGGCAAAATCGTGAACCAGAATGCGGCTGGCGGTGCTGCGAATCAGCGTCGGTACATCGGCGCTGTTATAAGTCGCGGCGAGTGCCGCCTCGTCGTTCAAACCGATGCGATAGACGAAGCGCACGTCCATGTTGACGATTTGCAGGCCCTGCTGCGTGCCCCGGCTGCTGGCGATGACCTGGGACTTGTCATTAACGTGGCTGGCGTCCCACAAACGGTTGGCGGTCAGCGGCGCCGGGCCTTCAGCGGAGTCGGACTGCACGGCGATTGGCTTGTCGTCGACACTGGTTGCCAGTTCATGGACCACGCCGTTTTCAACGGAGATCACACGCCCCAATGGCCAAGGCAAACCGGCATGCAAACCCGGGCCGAAAACCTGTACCGGTTTACCGAAGCGCTCATAGATGCCGCGACCTTGCAGGGGAATTTCATGTACCCCTGTCAGCAGCCAACCGCTAAGGGCGACCACTGCCAAAACCGGCAACAACGCCCGGCGCATGTAACTGAAGGCCCAGATCTGGCGCAAATCGATGCCGAAACGGTTGTGCATTTCATGCTGTAACGCCAGCCACGGCTGCGGCGGCCAACGCAGCATATCGGCGATAAAACTGCGCGTCAGGAGGGTCGGTTCGAGCTGTTCGCGGCGCGGGCTGAAAACAGACAGCATCGCGCGCAATAACAGTTCGGCGGCAACCAACATCGGCAGGATTGCGCTGAATACCGCAACACGCGCCGGCCAGAATGCGTCTTCGCTGGTAAACAACAGACACAGCGCACCGATCAACAGGGTGATAATCACCACTCGGGTCAGTTGTGCCAGCGCAACCGCTTCCGGCCATTGCGCCGGCGGTTCCTGCGCCAGTTGCCGCTCCAGCACCAGCAAGGCGAAGGCCAGCAACAACGTCAATGCTGCACCAACGTTTGCCGACAGGCCCAAGGCCGCCGCAGGTAAAGCGAGACTCCACACTTGCTCGGTGCTGAGCAGAACCAGCAATGCCCAGCCAGCGAGCCACAATGCCGGCGCGCCGATTTGTCCTAGCAAATACCGGCCGCGCAGACTCAATCGCTCCAGCAGCCTCTCGTACCAACCTTCGGCAGCGACGCCCTCCTCCACCCCCGGTTGCGCAGTTGGCGGATGCATCACCCGCGCGCGCCATTGCGTCACCCAACAGGCCGATTGCAGCCCGGCAACCAGCAGCAGCAACGCGGCGCTCTGATTGACCAACAACGGCAACCACATGGATTGCGGCGCAAACAGGCCGATGAAAAACGCCAACAGCCAGCCCAGCCCGGCTAATCCGCCGAGTCCACAAGCCAGCCAACGCAACCTGCGTCCCTGCTCGGCAGCTTGCTGAAAGCGCGGCAGGCCGGCTACTGGCGTAGCGTCCAACTCAAGATCGACTTGCATATCACCCCGGCTAAATTGGTCTTAGCGTTACGATATAACGGAAACTGTGAAATATTCGTACACATTTACCGGTATTCAAAAACGCCGCAGCTGTCGCTTGCCTGAAGCCTTGACCGAAATGTCCGGCAAAGCTCATATTACGTACATAATTTTTATCGCGACTAATCTTGGCTATCCCCTTCGAGCAATCTGGAGCAAGCGCATGAGCAACTATGACGTAGTAATTCTGGGCGGCGGCCCCGGCGGTTATAACGCAGCGATCCGCGCCGGCCAGCTTGGCCTCAAAGCCGCTTGCGTCGAAGGACGTGCGACCCTCGGCGGCACCTGCCTCAACGTTGGTTGCATGCCGTCCAAAGCCTTGTTGCACGCCTCAGAGCTGTACGCCGCTGCAGTGGGCACCGAGTTCGCCAATCTCGGCATTGAGGTCAAACCAACACTGAACCTCGCGCAGATGATGAAGCAGAAGGACGAAAGCGTTGCTGGCCTGACCAAGGGCATTGAATTTCTGTTTCGCAAAAACAAAGTCGACTGGATCAAGGGCTGGGGCCACATCGACGGCCCAGGTAAGGTCACGGTGACCGATGATCAGGGCAACAAGACCGAGCTCAGCGCCAAGGACATCATCATCGCCACCGGCTCCGAGCCCACTCCCCTGCCCGGCGTAGAAATCGACAACAAACGCATCCTCGATTCCACCGGCGCGTTGTCGCTGAGTGAAGTGCCCAAGCACCTGGTAGTGATTGGCGCCGGGGTGATCGGCCTGGAGCTGGGTTCGGTATGGCGGCGACTCGGCGCGCAGGTCACCGTGGTCGAATACCTTGATCGCATCTGCCCCGGCGTCGATGGCGAGGCCGGCAAGACCTTGCAGCGCGCGCTGAGCAAGCAAGGCATCGCCTTCAAATTGAGCTCGAAGGTCACCAGCGCCACCAGTTCAGCTACAGGCGTGCAGCTGAGCGTCGAGCCTGCCGCCGGTGGCACGGCTGAGCTGATCGAAGCCGACTATGTGCTGGTGGCCATCGGGCGCCGGCCATACACCCAGGGCCTAGGGCTGGAGAACGTCGGCCTGAGTACCGACAAGCGCGGCATGCTCGCCAACCAGCAACATCGCACCGAAGCCGCCGGGGTCTGGGTGATCGGCGACGTCACGTCCGGGCCGATGCTCGCGCACAAGGCTGAAGACGAGGCCATGGCCTGCGTCGAGCAGATCCACGGCAAGGCCGGCGAGGTCAATTACGCGCTGATCCCCAACGTCATCTACACCCAACCGGAACTGGCCAGCGTCGGCCAGACCGAAGAACAGCTCAAGGCCGAGGGCCGTGCCTACAAGGTCGGCAAGTTTCCCTTCACCGCCAACAGCCGGGCGAAGATCAATCACGAAACAGAAGGCTTTGCCAAAGTCCTCGCCGACGAGCGCACGGACGAAGTGCTCGGCGTGCACTTGGTCGGGCCGAGCGTGAGCGAGATGATCGGCGAGTTCTGTGTGGCGATGGAGTTCAGCGCGTCGGCCGAGGACATCGCCCTGACCTGCCATCCGCACCCGACGCGTTCGGAAGCGTTGCGTCAGGCAGCGATGAATGTCGAGGGGATGGCGACGCAGATGTAGCTTGGAAATACGGCGTCTGGTTAATCGCTATCGCGAGCAGGCTCACTCCTACAAGGAGCATCGCGTTCCCCCTGTGGGAGCGAGCCTGCTCGCGAATGGCCCCTACTCGGTCTATAGCGGCAGATGCCCCAACGGCAACGCCCCCGGCGCTTTCACCGTGTGAATGGCAAAGTTGCTGCGAATATCGCTTACCCCCGGCAGCTTGAGCAGATGCGCACTGACAAAACGGTCATAAGCGCGCAAGTCAGGGACGACCACCTGCAAGAGGAAATCCGATTCGCCGGACACCAGAAATGCTGAGACCACCTCTGGCAGCGCAGTAACAGCGGCATAAAAAGCCTCGGCGCGTTCTTCGTTGTGCCGCTCGACCTTGACCCCGACAAACACCGTCAGCCCCAGCCCGACTTCATCGCGATCGAGATTGGCCTGGTAGCCTCGAATCACCCCCGCCTCTTCCAGCATGCGCACCCGGCGCAGACACGGCGAGGCCGACAAGCCGATTTCCTCCGCCAGCTCGACATTGCTCAAGCGGCCGTTGCGTTGCAGCGCGGCGAGAATCTTGCGGTCATAGGCGTCGAGTTTCATCTTTGGCAGATCCCGATAGTCTGGCGATGTAAAACCAGCAGGTTATGCCAAAAACGCCACGGTTTGAAGCCGACTACGCAAGCACCTGCCCTGCTCTCTCGCTCTAGACTGGCCGAAGTAAATCGACATCGAAAAGGGGTGTGATGTGGCAAGTCTGTGGCTGTTTATCCTGACGCTGGCTGTGGTTCTGCTACTGCCGGGACCGGACATGATCCTGCTGTTGCAAACCGGTGCGCGGCAAGGTCGAGGTGCGGCGCTGGCCACAGCGCTGGGCCTGGCCATCGCCCGCGCCTGTCACGTGGCACTGGCGGCATTGGGCCTGGCGGCGCTGTTCAAAACCGCACCGTGGACGTTTGATGTGGTGCGCATCGCGGGTGCGGCGTATCTGCTGTGGATCGGCATTCAATGTTTTCGCAGCTCACTGGTTCCGAACCTGCAAACAGGAGAAGCGACGCCTACCGAGTATCAGTGGCGCCAAGCGATCCGGCGCGGCCTGCTGACCAACCTGCTCAACCCCAAAGCTTTGCTGTTCTGCTCGGTGCTGTTGCCACAGTTTATCGTCAGCGACGGCGCGCCGGTGCTGACACAGTTCGCCGTGCTCGGCCTGGTGCTGGTCAGCGTCGGGCTGCTGTTCGACAGTGTTGTCGCCATGACCGGCGCGGCAATGGGCCGTTGGCTGCGACACAGTCCGACCGCCCAGCGCATTCAGCAATGGCTGTTCGGCAGCCTGTTGATTGGTTTTGCCGTGCGCCTGAGCTTCATTCAGCAGGCTTAAGCCTTGCGTACCTTGCGCTGACGACGGGTAATGAGCAGTAACGCGATGGCCGTGACCACGACGAAGACGCCAATCTGCACCGGCCACTTGTACGGCCGCAGCGTCGCACGTACAGCATCGGTCACCTGGGTGACGTAGCGCTTGTCAGCATTCTCGAAGTCCGGGTAAGGACATTGATTACCGAAGTCCACCGCCCACAGCACATAAGGACCTTCCTTGACGTAGCGCTGGTACAGCGCACTCTGGTCTTCAAGGCTGCTGTTCCAGCCGGCCGCGTTGCACAACACCGCCGCAAACGCCTGACTGGTGTGCGGCAGGTTATCGGCGGCGCGACTGGCCAATGCCGTAGCGACAAAACGATAGTGATAACGCTGATCCGGTTGCGCGGCGCTGGCCTGCTGGCGCTGCACTTCCGCTGTGGAAATCAGCGGGCCGACATCCAGCTTCGTGCTCTCCAGCGTGTAATTGCCGCCGAAGGTGGCGTAATCAGGCGCCATCTCATAACCGAGGATGTCCATGCCCCACTCCCGGGCCGTCCATGCGGCGTTGTACAACGCACTGGCGCGTTTGCTCGGCCACCACGCCGACTCGGCCTTGAGCCGTTGCTCGCCATACAGCCTGGCCTTGTGCTGCAGTTCGTCACTGGCGAAATAAGCGACCGCTTCCTCGTAACGCCCCTCACGCAGCAAGCGCCGACCGAGCAGATTGCGCAGATTGGCGGCCGCCGACAGCGGCACATAGTTGTCGCGCTCCTGTTGGGTCAATGGCGGCGGCGCCGGCACGTTCTCATCGACATAACGCTTGAGCTCATCGACCGCCAGCACGCGCTCGGCAACTGTCGCGGCATCGAACCAGTAAAGGCTATTGCGGCGATACAACTGCACAAAGGCTTGCAGATACTCGCCGCGTTGCAGCGCCAGGATCGCGCTTTCGCCCTCGACCCGACATTTTGGCTGCACCGTTTCAAACGCCCAGTCCGGCGTGCGGCGATAACCCCAGTCTTCGTTTTGCGGGAAGGCCTGGGCGGCTTTGGCGTAGGCGGCGGCAGCGGCAGTCGTATCGCCGTCACGCACTGCGAGTTTTGCCCGCAGCCACCAGGCCAGCCCGCCGTCGCCGGCGTTTACCAGAAAGGCCTTGGCGGGCGCGTAGTCGCCCTGTTGATAACTCATCGCCGCCAGTCGATCGGCATTGTCGAGGCTGCCACGCGTGCTGTTCTGCAACAGCGTCACCAGTTTCTTCTCGTTTGGCGGCTGCTCACCAAATGACCAGCCCTGACGGCTGACCAGCGATGCCGTGACCAGTTGCTGCACCGCTGGCTGCTGCAGCAGCTTCGCCAGCTGAGATTCCGGCAATTCGGCCAGTTCGTTCATCAGTTGCTTGAGCGAGGTGTAACCGACGGCCGAACCGTGCAGGTTCTGTGCTTCGTACAGTTCGATGGCGCCGCTCCAGTCGCCCGCGCTGCGCAACACCCGGGCCTCTTCACCGAGGCTGGCAACGCCCAGTTCCAGCGGATCGCTGAAGCCATCGATACTCAACTGCCGGGCCTGGCGAAAGGCATCACGCGCCTGTTCCAGCGCTTCGATACGATCGTGCGCCTCGTTGCTCAGGGCAAAAGCGATGCGCCCCAGGGAATACGCCGCCCAGGTGCTGCGCAACGGGCGCTGGTCTGCCGGCAGCGCCAGCACTTTGTTGAAATACTCTGTGGCCAATTGCTGATCGCCGGTGGCAAAGGCCACGGCGCCGGCGACGTACAAACGGATTTCCGCCGGCAGACTGGTGCCCTGCTCCTCGGCCTGATGCGCATCGCTGAGCCCGCGCAGGCGCTTGACCAAAGCTTGCTGCTCGACGCTAAGGCCCACTTGTTCAGCCTGTTCGCGCGCCAGCCCAGCCGCGTTGTCTTCAGCGTAATCGTTAGGGTTATGGGTCGCGGCAGTGACATTTTTCAGCCCGGCAATGGTTTTACCGAGGCGACTGACCTCGAAGCTGAAACTGCCCTCGGGCAGATCGGCCAAGGTCTGTGCGCGATTGTCGAGCAGGCGCATCGGGAAGTCCGGGCCGCAGGCCAGCGCCGAACCCAGCGGCAGGCTGAGGCTCAGGCAGAGCAGATGGCGGGGCCAGTTACGGGTCAACATGCGAACCTCCTTGATCAATATGTGCACAACGCGCCCAACCGACAGCGCGCTGCCCGCCCGCCGGCAAGCGGCCGTCTCGCAGGCGGGTGAAGGTAAGCAGATTGGCGCTTTGTTGCAACGAGTAACCAGCGAGCGCATCGGCGCCTGCACAATCCTGCGCCTTCAGCCTGATTTGCGCGGGCCACGGGCTGTCGAGATTGCCGCGGTTTTCGAGCTGGATGTCATAGAGACCGCCCTGCTCTTTGAATGACAAGCGCAACTGACTGCTCAACACATCGCCGCGAGCCACGGCACGCAAAGTGGTGAGGCTCCAGGCGCGCCGATCGTTGGCCAGCGGCAAGCGAAACCAGATCAACCCGGCCAGATGCTCGGGTGGATCTTCGCGCAAGGTCTTGGCCAGTTGGCTGAGTTGCCGCGGATCGGCGAGCAGCTCCCGGCGCTGCCCGCCGCGCTCGACTTGCACTTCGCTTTCCACCACCGGCGCGCCACCGTCATCGCTCAACAGCGCAACGCCGTAGGCCGGCAGCGCCAGATAGAAGGGTTGGTCGCTGACACGTGCCCACGCATTGGCCCATTTCAACGCCTGCTCGGGATCGAACAGACCCAGTCGCGGATCGCTCACGGCGTGGACTTGCAGCACACTGCTGTCGACGCTGTGCAAAAGTGCTGGCAACTGCGCGCTATCGAGCCAGGCCGGAAGCGCGGTGATGCTCAAAGGTAGAGATGGCGGCAAAGCTGCGCGCAAATGCTTGAGGAACTCAGCGTACGCGGGCAGCCGTGCATTGCCGGCATCGTGGTCGATCTCGACGCCGCTCAGCGTGAGGCCCCGTGCCTGCCAGTCGGCGACGACTTGCAGAATCTGCGCGGTGACCTGCTCCTGATCCAGTGATCGAAGCTGGCCGTCGAGGCGAACCACCGCGATCAACGATCGGCCATCCGCTTTCAGTAACGCTGGATCGACCTGCGCCCTGCTCCAACGGGTACCGGGAAAACCCTGCAATGCCAGGACCCGCAACGTCGAGAAGTCACTGCGACTATCGCTCAATGCCGGCGCATGCGCGGACGTCCATTGCCGCTGCCAGACATAGAGTTGCTGGTCCAGGGCAGGTGCGACGTGTTGCTCGCAACCCGCAAGCAAGACGCCAAGAAACAGACCCACGATAAACCGCATACCCTGAAAATCCCTGAGACCACAGGCCGCAAGGTTACACAAAAAACCCGTAGGAGCTGACGAGTGAAACGAGGCTGCGATCTTTTGATCTTGCTTCAAGACTCCAGGTCAAAAGATCGCAGCGTGCCGCAGCTCCTACACGGATGCCGCTGGTTTACGCGCGATGATCACTTGACTCTTCGCCACCACCGCATCCAGCGCCTGTTTGATCTGCGCCCCGCGCGGGGAGTCGAGTACCGCTTGCCACGTGTCGGCCCAGTGATTGAGCAGTGGGTGATCCGGGTTGCTGAATTCGACCTTGGCTTCCCAGAACAGCATCATCCACATCGACCAGTAAAAGCCGTATTGGCTATGGCTGATGATTTCCAGCCCGGCGTCGCTGACCATCGCCTTGAACTGCTCTTCGCTGATGATGCGTATGTGATTGGGTTTCTGGAAGTACTCGGGTGCGGCGATGTCCTTTTGCAGGTCTTCGGAGCTCGGGTGCGGCACACTGAGCAGGTACAACGCGCCAGGTTTTCCAACCCGTACCAGCTCAGCGAGAAACTGCGCAGGGTCGTTGACATGTTCGATCACTTCCGTCGAGACCACACGTGTCGCCGTGGCGTCGGCAATCGGCAGCGGATTGCAATCGGTGACGTGGCACTCAACATCGCGCGCCGGAGTATCGCTCAAGCGCTGGCGGGTAGCTTCAACCTTGGCCGCATCGATATCGGCAATGATGATCTTCGCCCCGCGCGTGCCGCAAAAATGCACGTTACCGCCATCGCCGCAGCCGACGTCGAGCAGCGTGTCGTCGGGGCTTACCGGAAACCCTGTGAACAGTTCGCCGGTTTGCTGATTGAACCAGCCGCTGAGCATCGCATCGTGCAGGCCGAGCATGTACGGGTCGGTCTTCTCGGCAACCGCCGCAACAGGCTGCGCCGGCGAGGCGTTCGTGAGTTTCTTCAAAAGGCTCAGCATGAGGTGGCTCCAGTGGATGGAAGGGCGGATCGGGGCGTGCCGAGGCGCTTGACCAACGCGGCGCCACGGTTGCGCATCGGCATTTCGATCAAGCGGTAGTTCAGTTCACTGAGCAACACGATAAGTGCGCACGCCAGCAACAGCGTGCACACCGGATGCCCGGCAGGACTCGGCAAACCGGCGCTCTGCAAACGGAAAATCACTTCACGCACCAGTTGATAGGCCGGGATATGGATCAGATAAATGCCATAGGAGCGGCTGCCGATCCACGCGAGTAACCGTTGCACCGCACCGGCAGGCACCAGGTAATCGCGGTTGTATGAAGCGATCCACACCAGCACGGCACTGAGCAGGGCGATTGAACCGATGCGATAAGGCGCGAAGGTGAAACGATCGGTGGCCATGAAGCTGAGCAGCAATGCGAGGGCGATCAAGGCTGAAATCCCCGCCCACGGTGGAGCCAGCCAGGTTGGCTGCCAGCGCTGATAACCGGGCCGTGCGCTCCACATCGCCAACAGCACGCCAAGGGCCAGCGCGTCGGTGCGCACCACCATCAAAAACGGGGTGCGCACGGTCAGAATCTGCACCGCGACCAGCGCCAGCAGCGCCCAGACCAGGCGCTGGCGAAATAGCAGGATCAGCAGCGGAAACAGCAGATAAAACTGCTCCTCCAGCGCCAGGCTCCAGTAGACAAAACTGCTGCCGTATTCATATCGGAAGAAGCTGTCGGCAAAACGGAAATTGGCGTATTGCAACACGCCGGCCAGGGTCGCTTGCACGTTGGCATGCCAGGTACCGAAAGCGCCGGAGCGATTGAGGAACACACAGGCCAGCAGCATCAGCGCGAGCCATAGCCAAGCCGACGGCAGCAGGCGAAAGGCGCGGCGCAGCCAGAAGTTGCGCGTCTGCTGCCAACACTCCTGGCGACTGGTACAACCTTGCAACGCCGGAACCAGGCTGCGAGCGATGACAAAACCGGAGATGGCGAAAAACAGATCGACGCCCCACCACGTTTGCAGACTGCCGTGAATGCTGTCCAGCAAAGGCACCGGGTCCGCGAACAGACTGCCCTGCAGGTGATGGAACAATACTCCCAGTACGGCGACGGCGCGCAGCACTTCTATATCCATGATGCGCTTGCCGTTCATGCTTGGCAGGCTTCCCCTGCAGCGGCACGGTGTTCGAACAACTGTGCAAGAAATTCCCGCAGGCGCTGCTCTGCCACGGCCTGACTGCAAAAAGCCTGCAGGCTGTCGACCGCTTGTGCGGACATCGCGGCATAACGCTGCGGCTGATTTTTTGCAACGTCGTAACTGGCCCGGTAGGCCTCACATAATGATGCCCAGTTGGTCACGTACCGCAGCGTGCGAAATGCCTTGCGCGGATCGTGCGGCCAGGCTGTCAGTTCGTCGGTGGACTCGATCAGAAACGCGTTCTCAGCGCTCAGGTAATCGATCATTGCCGTGGTTCGAGGCGCTACTGCGGGCTTGCCGCAAGACATGAACTCCATCAGAGGCAGGCACTGGCCTTCCCCGTAGGACGTGTTCACGACATAACGAGTCGCCTGCACGAGTCGCTCGTAGTCCGGATCGGCGAGATAACCGTGAATCAACACGATACGGCACCGATAGGACTGGTTTTTGTACAAATGATGGAGGATGTCAGCCAGCGCCTCTTCAGCATCGAAGTGTGTCAGTTTCAGCACCAGGGTAGCGTCTTCGACTTCGCGAAAGCTCACACAGAACGCGCTGAGCATGTCCTCCCAATTCTTGCGGCCATCGCCGGGATTGAACACTGACGTATACACCACGCCCTCAAGGGACAGGGTCTGCTCGGTCACCGGTGCGGCAAAATCAATGCCCTCGCCGCTGCGCAAATGCTCTGGGGCGAAGGCATTCAAGTCGAGCTGACGGCTGTCGGCCACCAGCCCTTTGATCGTCAAGCGCAGCGGCTCGGCAGCGCAATGATCCTGTGCTTGCATCCCGCGTGCGGCGAAGCGGTCCCAGACCGGCGCCGGGATGGCGCTGATCGGGTAGTCCGCGGACATGGCTTCGCGGACCGCAGCGACGGTATAACTGGAATGGGTGACAGCCGCTCCGCAGGCGTGCAAAACGCTGCGCCAGTCGTTGCGTGGCTCACCGGCGAACGGCTCGTTGGGGATCGTGCTGAATTCCCAGGCAAACACCGGCACGGTCGGACACGCCAGATCGACTGGAGTGCGGTGCGGTGGCGAAAACGAGAGGAATACACAAGGCTCGCCTCGCGCCAGGCATTCGCCATAGAGCGCGTCGACTTGCGTCAGCGGATCAGCCACTTCGATAACGCGCCCGATTCGTTCGAGAACCGGTCGATATTCCTTGAGCACGAAGTAATAGCTGTACTCCGACCGCCCCAGATTTTGCGTAATGGTGTGCTGATTGGTTTCAGAATGAATGATGATCAGCATGAGGCGTTATCCAGAACAGGCTCGATATCAGCGGCCTTGGGAGCCACCGCGAAAAAATCCGCCAGGCGTGTCTGCAATGGCGCGAACGCACAGTAATCGTGCATCCGCTCGATGGCGGCGGCCGACATCCGCTGGTAATCCTGCGGGTGCGCAGTGGCCATACGGTAACTGTTTTCGTAGGCGCTTTTCAGCGAACCCCAGTCCGGTCGGTAGCGCAGGGTGCGGTAAATAATCCGCGTGTCCTGGGGCCAGATCGTCAACTCTTCGCTGGACCTGACCACGAATGCCACCGACTCGTCGATGTAATCCTCCATGGCCGTATGGGCAGGCGCGATCACCGGTTTGCCGCTGGACATGAATTCCATCAACGGCAGGCACAAACCTTCGCAGCGCGAGGCATTGACGTAGAACGTCGCCGCCTTGTAGAGCTCGGCATACTGCGCGTCGTCAAGGTAGCCGTGCATCACCACAACGCGGCAAGCGAACGGGCTGAGCTGCGCGAGCAACGTCATCAATTCGCTGTAATACAAGGCCAGATCGTTCTGGGTGATCTTGACCACCAGGGTCGCGTCTGGCTGCTCGCGAAATGCCCAGCAAAACGCGGTAATCAGTTCATGCCAGTTCTTGCGGCCATCCTTGGGATTGAACACCGAAACGTACACCACACCGTCGACACGGGTTTCAACGATGCGGTCGGTGGCCGGCAGGTCCAGCGGCGGTGGTTCGCTGACCAGAATCGGTTGCGCGCCGCAAATGGCGGGCAGACGTTGCTCGAGCCAAGCGTGAAGGTTGTCGGGAACGCGATCACGAACCCCTTCCCAGTACCAGTTCTGCAGGTATTTTACCCTTGGGACCGGCTCTGCCAGGTCACGCCCGAGATCCAGTGCCCACAGGCGCAGATAGTGCCGGGCGATGACGAACCGGCGCTTGAGTGTCAGCGGCGGTGGACGCGCGGCTTCTATTTCAGCCGCCAGCGCAGCCTCTTCTTCAGGCGTCAACGGAGCGGGGATCAGCGCATCGGCCGACAAGTCGAGTTCGCGGCTATCGAAAATACAGCCTTTGATCGCCAAGGTTGCGCCCGCGTTGATCGATGTCGGGACATGCGCCTGACGAATATCGGAAAACTTTTCCCATAGCGCTGTCGGCAACACCAGCACCGGAAAATCCTCACCCATGGCTCGCCGGATCGCCCGGGCAGTGTGGCTCGATAAGGTGATAACCCGGCCCTGGCGCGCGAGCATTTGCGTCCAGTCCTGGCGTGGGTCGTTGTCCCACTGTTCGTCGGGAATCGAATCGAACTCCCACGCCACGACGCACATCGTCGGGCAATGAAGATCGGCCGGGGTTTTCTGCGGAGGGGCGAACGACAGGAATACGCTGTCTTCGCCAGCGGCGAGCAGTCGCCGATAGAGCGGGTCGACTTCTGCCACCGTGGATACGACGTGCACACGACCGAGGCTTTCCAGCAATGGACGATAAGCCTTGAGCACAAAGTAATAACTGTATTCGGGACGACCAAGACTCTGGCTGATGGAGTTGTCGTTGACGTCTGAGTAAAGAATGAAATTCATGGCATCCCACGATAAAGCAGCCATACCGGCAACTTCATGCTGTGACGACCAGATACTGGATCGGCCCGGTAGTACCGGCACGCGTCCTTCATCAGGCACGTCTTAGTTCTTGTTTTAGTGGTCAGTTTCACTCTGCGCCGCAACCCCCGAAACACCATTCGGATTATCGCGACAAGGGGCATTCTAAACACATCCATCGAGGGTTCGGGAACCGTCCCGCGTGAATAAATCGGTCTACGCTATCCAGAACTGACCGGTCACGGTTTGGCCTGTTGAAATTGTCGTGCAATTGGCACAGATTGATCGCAGAACAAATACAACAACTGTTTCGCCTGTTGTCCTACCGGGTTTTTCTCTCGGTCTGACAGCCCCTTCTACACCGCGTGTAGGAAATGGCGAAAGATCAGCCCAAGGGGTCGTGGTTTTGAAAAATTGCCTGCTTGTCACGGGTCTCGCCAGTTTCGCGCATCACTCTCCGCGCCTAAGTTTGGTGTCCGCAGGAGCGGCGAACTCGGAGCGCGCGCTATGACTCGACTGTTGGTGGAGTGCACACACGTATTCAACCACCCGAAACTCAATTCGGGGATTCAGCGGGTGGTGCGCAATGTCATTAACAAACTGCCCTCCAGTGTTGGTGATAGCGAGTGCATACCGGTGGTATTGCTCAATGGCCAGCTCTATCGGGTCTTGCGCCTGGCGCCCCTGAACACGCCGGTGTTCAACGCCCTCGCGACATTCGCTGATCGCCTGGAACGCCTCGCTCATCGCTTCTGGCAATGGCATCAGCGCCGCGACGCCAAATGCCCGTCGAAGCTGACACGGAGGGCGCTGTATGTGGCGTATCGCCTGACCTCATTCGCCGTATTTGGTGTGCCGCTGCGATTGTTCACCCGCCTGCGGCATTTCCAGTTACTCAAGCGCTGTTCACCGTTGCAGCACCAGCCTGATGATCAACTGGTGTTGCTGGACTCGTCGTGGCATTCGGATTTCTTTCCCCATGTCGAACGGCTCAAGCGCGAAGGCGTCGCAATCATTGCGGTGATCTATGACCTCATTCCCCTGACGCATCCCCATTTCTACGAAGCCCGGCCCGCGCAGGTGTTCAGTGAGTGGTTTGACTGGGTGTGCCGCACTGCCGACGGTTACATGGCCATTTCCGCCACTGTGCGCGACGAGGTGCGCCATGAACTGCAGCGCCGACTCGGCCCCGCGCAGGCTGAAAAGCGCTGGTTCGACTACTTTCATTTGGGCTCCGAGCTGGACTTGCACAATTCGGCAGCAGCAGTGGAACCCGCTTTGCACCAAATGTTCGAGGCACCCGGCCCGGTTTTCCTGATGGTCAGCACGATCGAACCGCGCAAGAACCATGCGTATCTGCTCGATGCTTTCGAGCGTGCCTGGGCGGGCGGCTCCGGCGCCAGGCTATGCATCGCAGGGCGCATCGGCTGGAAGTGCGACGAGTTGCTATCGCGAATACGGCATCATCCCGAGCTCAACCGACGCCTGTTCATGTTCAACAACCTGAGCGACACCAGCCTCGAGCATGCTTATACGCGAGCCAGCTCATTGGTCTTTCCATCATTTGTCGAAGGCTTCGGCCTGCCTCTGGTGGAAGCCATGCAACGAGGCTTGCCGGCCATGGGAAGTGACATCGCGGCCTTTCGTGAAATAGGCGGCGAGTTCATGGCCTATTTCGATCTGCAGGAGCCGCAAAGCCTGACCGACCTGATCAAGGCCTTCGAGGCCAGCGGCCAGTTCCCCGCCAGCAAGGATGTCAACGAATGGCGCTGGATTGACTGGCGCGAAGCAAGTCAGCAACTGGTCGAGCGCATTGCGCGACGCGTCCTTGCGGGACAGGCCACGCAAGCCGGCGTTACCCGCGAGAGCGCAAGTGAAGCGGTAGATGAGCCGCCGGGGCTTGGCGAATATCCGCGACTGCGTCCGTCAGGCAGTTTTCTGTAGCCCGGCCACCGTACGCGGCATCGCGACAAAACCCGGCAACGCTTCGATCCGCGCCAGCCAGGCGCGAACGTTGGCGTAGTCATCCAGCGAGACATTGCCCTCCGGCGCGTGGGCAATGTAGCTGTAGGCAGACACGTCAGCGATGGTCGGCTCTTCGCCCGCCAGATACGCTGTCTTGCCCAATTCCAGCTCCATGACCTTGAGCAGGTTGTGCGCACGGCCAATGACCTCCTCGGCATTCAGTTGCGCACCGAACACCGTGATCAGGCGCGCCGCCGCCGGGCCAAATGCGATCGGTCCCGCCGCCGCCGACAGCCAGCGCTGCACATGGGCTGCGCCCACCGGGTCGGTCGGCAGCCAGCGACCGTTGCCATACTTCTGCGCCAGATAAACCAGAATCGCGTTGGAATCGGCCAGCACCACGCCGTTGTCATCAATCGCCGGCACTTGGCCGAAGCTGTTGATCGCCAGGTACTGCGGCTGCTTGTGCTCACCCTTGGCCAGATCGACGAAGATCAGCTCGGTCGGCAGTTGCAGCAGCGACAGCATCAACTCGACGCGATGGGCATGGCCGGAACGTGGGAAGTTGTAGAGTTTGATCGCTTGCATGGTCGACTCCGCTGGAAAGTGACGTCGCTACGGGGATGAGCGCGCCGATGGAGTCATCATCCATGGGTTGCCGGGACAACAGAATAACCAGCCGCTGCAATCGATTATTTCATCTCGTGCAATGACGCCGCTGGGTTCAACGCCGGATGTTCGCGCAGCGCCTTCACGGCGAAATCGACAAAACTGCGGATTCGCGCCGGCGCCTTGCGCCCGCCTTGATACACCACATGGATCGGCAACGGCGGCAACTCAAACTCGGCGAGGACGATTTCCAGCTCGCCCGCCGCCACCTTGTCCGCCACTTGATAGGACAGCACTCGCGTCAGGCCCAGGCCTTTGCGCGCGGCGGTGATCGCCGACTGATTGGCCGTGACGGTCAGGCGCGGTTCGGTGCGCACGCTGAGGGCTTCACCGCCGTCGAGAAACGGCCAGTTACGTTGCTGGCCTATCGCGGATGTCGCCACCACCGGCAGCGCGGCCAGGGCCTGGGGATGCTCCGGTCGGCCGTGTTCAGCCAGAAACGTCGGCGAAGCGCAAATCACCCGTCGCACTTCCCCGACACGAATCGCATGTTGATTGCTGTCCGGCAACTCACCGATGCGCACCGCAACATCGATGCCCTCCTCGACCATATTGACGACCCGATCCAGCAACAGCGCGTTGATCGACACATCGGGGTAACGACAGAGGTAATCGGCCATCACTGGCGTGACAAAAAGATCGCCAAACAACACCGGCGCAGTAATCGTCAATTGCCCACGGGGCAAGGCATGGCTGCCAGCCGCCGAATCCTCGGCCTCCTGCACTTCGGCGAGAATCCGCCGGCAGTCATCGCAGTATCGCTGCCCGGCTTCGGTGAGATGCACGGTGCGCGTAGTGCGCACCAGCAACTGCGTACCAATGTGCTGCTCCAGCGCCGCCACCGCCCGCGTGACACTTGCCGCCGACAGACCCAGACGCCGCGACGCCGCCGAAAAGCCTTGCTCCTGGGCGACGACAACGAAGATCTGCATTTCCTGAAAGCGGTCCATGGGATTCCTCGGTGGCGGATACGACAATCGCAGCCGAGGCTGCGATTGTGGGAGCGTAGATCAACGGTGGATAACTTATTCCACAGTGACCGATTTCGCCAGGTTGCGCGGCTGGTCAACGTCGGTGCCCTTGAGCACGGCCACGTAGTAGGACAGCAGTTGCAGCGGAATCGTATAAAGGATCGGCGAGAGAATGTCGTGGATGTGCGGCATCTGCACCACGTGAGTGCCTTCGCCATTGGTCATCGCCGCCTTGACGTCGGCAAACACAATCAGCTCACCGCCACGGGCGCGGACTTCCTGCAAATTGGACTTGAGCTTCTCCAACAGTTCGTTGTTCGGCGCGACGGTGACCACCGGCATGTCGTTATCCACAAGTGCCAGCGGGCCATGTTTTAGCTCGCCGGCCGGGTAGGCCTCGGCGTGGATGTAGGAGATTTCCTTGAGCTTCAAAGCACCTTCCATCGCCACCGGGAATTGCGCGCCACGGCCGAGAAACAGAGTGTGGTTTTTCTCGGCGAACAGCTCGGCGATTTTTTCCACGGTGCTGTCCATCGCCAGCGCTTCGCCGAGACGGGTCGGCAGGCGACGCAGTTCTTCGACGAGTGTGGCTTCGACGCCGTTGGCCAGAGTGCCGCGCACCTGACCCAGCGACAAAGTCAGCAGCAACAGGCCGACCAGTTGCGTAGTGAAGGCTTTGGTCGAGGCCACGCCGATTTCGCGACCGGCCTGGGTCAACAGGGTCAGGTCGGATTCACGAACCAGCGAGCTGATGCCGACGTTGCAGATGGCCAGGCTGGCGAGAAAGCCCAGCTCCTTGGCATTGCGCAGCGCCGCGAGGGTGTCAGCGGTTTCGCCGGATTGCGAGATGGTCACGAACAGCGTGTCCGGCTGCACCACTACTTTGCGATAACGGAATTCGCTGGCGACTTCGACCTGGCACGGGATGCCGGCCAGTTCCTCGAGCCAGTAGCGCGCGACCATGCCGGCGTGAAAACTGGTGCCGCAGGCGACGATCTGCACATTGCGCACTTTGGCGAACAGCTCGGCGGCTTGCGGACCGAAGGCCTCAACCAACACCTGATTGTTGCCCAGACGACCTTCGAGGGTGCGCTGGACCACGGTCGGTTGCTCGTGGATTTCCTTGAGCATGTAGTGGCGGAACTCGCCCTTGTCGGCGGCTTCGGCACCGTCGGTGTATTGCACGGTCTGGCGCTCGACGGCATTGCCGTTTATGTCCCAGATCTGCACATTGTCGCGACGGATTTCAGCGATATCGCCTTCTTCCAGGTACATGAAACGGTCAGTGACCTGACGCAGAGCGAGTTGGTCGGAAGCGAGGAAGTTTTCGCCCAGACCCAGGCCAATCACCAGAGGGCTGCCACTGCGCGCGGCGACCAGACGATCCGGTTGTCGGGCATTGATCACCGCCAGACCGTAAGCCCCGTGCAGCTCTTTGACGGTCGCTTTGAGCGCGGCCGTCAGGTCTGGTTGTTCCTTGAGCTTATGGGTCAGCAGGTGGGCGATGACTTCGGTGTCGGTGTCCGAGCTGAACGCATAACCCAACGCTTTGAGTTGCTCACGCAGGGCTTCATGGTTCTCGATGATGCCGTTGTGCACAACGGCAATGTCGCCGGAAAAATGCGGGTGAGCATTGCGCTCGCACGGCGCGCCATGGGTCGCCCAACGGGTGTGGGCGATACCGAGGCGGCCGGCCAGCGGCTGTTCGGCCAGTGCGGTTTCCAGTTCGCTGACCTTGCCCGGACGACGCATGCGTTCCAGGGTCTGGTCGTTGGTATAGACCGCCACACCGGCGCTGTCATAGCCGCGGTATTCGAGGCGCTTCAGGCCTTCAAGAAGGATGGCGGTGATATTACGTTCAGCTACTGCACCGACAATGCCACACATGGTTATTTCTCCTGACTGACAGCCGCACAGATCAACGTGATCCCGCGGGCCTGAAGCTGATCGCGTGCCTCGACGGTCAGGCGATCATCGGTAATGAGGGTATGGATGCTGCTCCAGGGCAGCTCCAGGTTGGGAATCTTGCGGCCGATCTTATCGGCCTCGACCATGACGATGACTTCTCGCGCAACGTCGGCCATCACCCGGCTGAGGCCGAGCAGTTCATTGAATGTGGTAGTGCCGCGAACCAGATCGATGCCGTCGGCGCCGATGAACAGTTGATCGAAGTCGTAGGAGCGTAGTACCTGCTCGGCGACCTGGCCCTGAAAGGATTCCGAGTGTGGATCCCAAGTGCCGCCGGTCATCAGCAATACCGGCTCGTGTTCCAGTTCGCTCAAGGCATTGGCGACATGCAGCGAGTTGGTCATCACCACCAGGCCCGGTTGCTGGCCCAGTTCGGGAATCATCGCCGCAGTGGTGCTGCCGCTGTCGATGATGATGCGCGCGTGTTCGCGGATGCGTTTTACCGCCGCGCGGGCGATCGCCTGCTTGTACTTGGAAATACTCTGCGCCGCTTCTGCGACCAGTTCTTGCGGCATGGTGATCGCACCGCCGTAACGACGCAGCAACAGACCATGGGTTTCCAGCGCCGCGAGATCCTTGCGAATCGTAACTTCGGAAGTTTCGAAACGCTTGGCCAGCTCATCGACACTGACTTCGCCCTGCTCATTGAGCAAGGCGAGTATGTTATGACGACGCTGGGGAGTATTGCGCTTGGACATGGCGACCTAAAGTTTCGTTTCGAAAGATAACGCAAGCAATGAAACGCTATCGAAAGGTTGCCGTCAAGACGCGGAGAGAAAAATTCAGAAAGATTGAAATGAGTGTGGGAGCGGGCTTGCTCGCGAAAGCGGTTGTTCATTCAACATTGATGTTGACTGAAACCACGCCTTCGCGAGCAGGCTCGCTCCCACAGGGGGATTGTGGATAAATCAGGATTTTTTGATTTTTTCCGGGCGCTTCCAGCCATCGATGTTCTTCTGACGGGCTCGGCCAACCGCCAGCTGAGCGTTATCCACATTTTGCGTGATGGTCGAGCCAGCCGCAGTGGTTGCACCATTGGAGATATCCACAGGGGCAACCAGCGAGTTGTTGGAACCGATGAACACATCCGCGCCCAAAACAGTTTTCCATTTGTTGGCGCCATCGTAGTTGCAGGTGATGGTGCCAGCGCCAATGTTGGTGCGCGCGCCGATTTCGGCATCGCCCAGGTAGGTCAGATGCCCGGCCTTGGCACCTTCGCCCATGTGCGCATTTTTGAGCTCAACGAAGTTACCCACATGGGCGCGCGCTTCGAGCACAGTGCCCGGGCGCAAACGCGCGAAGGGACCGGCGTCGCTGCCTTCACCGAGAATGGCACCTTCGATATGACTGTTGGCCTTGATGATCACGCCTTTGCGCAGGGTACTGTCCTTGATCACGCAGTTCGGGCCGATCTGTACGTCGTCTTCAATGATCACCTTGCCTTCAAGGATCACGTTGATATCGATCAGCACATCGCGGCCTACGCTGACTTCGCCACGTACGTCGAAACGGGCCGGGTCGCGCAGGGTAACGCCTTGAGCCATCAGGCGACGGCCGGCGCGCAACTGGTAATGACGTTCCAGTTCAGAGAGCTGCTTGCGATCATTGGCGCCCTGCACTTCCATCGGGTCGTGCGGTTGTTCGGTAGCCACGACCAAACCATCGCTGACCGCCATTTCGATCACGTCGGTGAGGTAGTACTCGCCCTGCGCGTTGCTGTTCGAGAGGCGACTCATCCAGTCAGCCAGGCGATCGGCCGGCACAGCGAGGATGCCGGTGTTGCCTTCGGTGATCGCACGTTGCGCTTCGCTGGCATCTTTGTGCTCGACGATTGCCGCGACCTTGCCGTCAGCATCACGCACGATGCGGCCGTAACCGGTCGGGTCATCCAGCTCAACAGTGAGCAAACCCATCTGCCCGGGCACGACATGCTTGAGCAGACGTCGCAGGGTTTCCACTTCAATCAGCGGCACATCGCCGTAGAGGATTAGCACGGTGCCCGCTTCGATGAACGGCACCGCTTGAGCGGTGGCATGGCCGGTGCCCAGTTGCTTGTCCTGCAACACGAAATTCAGGTCATCAGCTGCCAGACGCTCCCGCACCGCATCGGCACCGTGCCCGATCACCACGTGGATGCGTTGTGGATCAAGTTGTCGGGCGCTGTGGATAACATGACCAAGCATGGAGTTGCCGGCAATCGGGTGCAGCACCTTGGGCAGCGCCGAGCGCATGCGAGTGCCTTGACCGGCCGCGAGGATAACGATTTCGAGAGACATGACTGGCTACCAATCCTGGGTGGTCAGCGACTGCGACCGGTTTGTGGGAATTCGGAAAAGAAAAAAGGGTAGCCGAGGCTACCCTTTTTTATCAATCGCACAACAAGCGGCTGACGGATTAACCGCCAAACTTCTTGCGGATCTGCTGGACGGTGCGCAGCTGGGCTGCAGCCTCGGCCAGACGAGTGGCAGCGGCGCCGTAATCGAAGTCCGCGCCTTTTTCGTTCAGGGCATTCTCGGCAGCCTTGAGAGCTGCCTGAGCCTGAGCTTCATCCAGATCGGCGGCACGTTGCACGGTATCGGCAAGTACCTTGACCATGTTCGGCTGAACCTCGAGGAAACCACCGGAGATGTAGAACACCTCGGC
>Ga0308167_1001020_pt1 | contig 38024 bp, 34 predicted proteins | sample PhyCR1_2_FD_202138 | JGI IMG/M metagenome (GOLD analysis project Ga0308167, IMG submission 202138) | Phyllosphere microbial communities from UC Gill Tract Community Farm, Albany, California, United States - DLSLRC.R1 | ecosystem: Host-associated > Plants > Phyllosphere > Unclassified | place... | reverse complement strand
GGTGATTATGACGGCAATTTCCGTGCAGTTGATTACGCTGCTACAGGCCAGCGGCTACTCGCTGGCCGCTGCGCTGGCGGTCAGTGCCATTCTTGGGCCTTGCCAGGTGGCCTCACGACTGGTTGATGTCGCTTTTAAGCGTGGTCATCCCATCTGGACCACCTTTTTCTCGACCGGATTAGTCGCACTGGGGCTACTGACGCTGGCGCTGTTTCCGCATTTTGCGCTGTTAAGTATGCTGCTTTACGGGGCGGGCAACGGGCTGCGCGCCATTGTGCGCGGGACTTTGCCATTGGCGATGGTCAAACCGGAAGAGTATGCGCGGGTGGTTGGCCGCATGGCGCGTCCGGCATTGATTGGTCAGGCGATGACGCCGCTGGTCTGTGGCTATGTTTATCAGGCGATGGGGGCGCAGGCGACTATCTGGTTATTATGCGCACTGGCGCTGATTAATCTGCTGCTGGTGTGTATGCTTAAGCGCGCGTTGCCGATGCATCGCGCGCCCGTAACAGACAAACCGGCGGTGTGATTCGCGCGGTTGCCAGAGGGTGAGTTAAGACTTTAACTCACCATATTTATACGAAGCAGTGACGCCGCCATCAATCAAGATATCGCTTCCGCTGATATAAGTACCATTAGGTCCAAAAAGAAACTCAGCTAGCGCTGCGATTTCATCCGGCGTTCCGCCGCGGCCAGCGGGGGATTTAGCCAGCATATTGCGGTAAAAATCGCCACGTTCGGCACTGTTCAGTTCATCATAGGCCAGCGGAGTAAAAACAATACCGGCGCTGATACAGTTTATTCTGGCACCGCGTTTACCCCATTTTACCGCCTCTGACATCACGCGTAATGCATTACCACGTTTCGAAAGCTGGTAGGCATACAGGCTGTCATTAACCGCCTGAACCAGTGGCAGCTCAAGCATCTCTTCAGGTGACAGGGTTGCCAGCGCATCAGCTTGTTGCTGTGAAAAAGCATCGACATCCAGGCGATGGCTGGATTGCGAGCCGATAACAACCCCGGATCCGCCGTGGCCAATCACCTTACCAAACTCTTCAAATACGACCGCGGTACCGTATAAGTCGACGTTAATGATGTCCTGCGCTTTGGCCTGAGAAGGTGACAGCCCGGCGGTATGTATCACACCTTTTACTTCGCCGATACCACAGGCATTCTTTACTAAATTCTGCACAGACTCTCGCGAACTGACATCAACCACGGTGGTGCTCACCTCGAATCCCGCGCGTGATAAAGTATGTTTAACCGCTTCGGCATTTTCGGCTTTAATATCAGCTAATAATATATGCTTGCCAACACTCACGCGGCGGGCAATAGCCTGGGCAATTGAACCACTTCCGATAACGACAATAACTTCTTTCATAACTGTCTCCTGGGTGCTTGTCCAGCGGTTAATAAGAGCTTCAGAGCCTGCTGGCTGATAGCTGTTTAACTTCCTGCTGCGATAATTATCCCTCGGGGATAATGTTTAGTATATGAACTGTTTTTGCTTTCAGAATTCTTGTTTTATGTATAATGGATCACGTTTTGGATGCGCTCCGGGCAATCGCGATGTTGGATAAACTTGAAGCACTAAAAATTTTCTGTACTGCTGCTGAGACACTGAAATTCAGAGAAACCGCCACCCGGTTGGGCATCGCGCCACAATTAGTCACGCGAGGCGTTGCGGAACTTGAAAAGCAGCTTGGCGAAATGCTATTCATCCGTAACACCCGACAAATGACGCTGACGCCTTTCGGTCAGCGTTTCTGGCCAAAAGCGGAAGCGCTACTGGCGGACAGCGAGTCTCTTTTTGCCGAGGGCAAAAGCGATCATTCCCGCGATCTGTCGGGTAACGTACGCATTACTTTGCCGCCGCTGTTTGAAAACCAGGATATCCTGCGCCGCTTGCTGCGAAATCTGGAAGATTATCCTCAGCTCACGATTGAATGGCTGCCAACTGACGCTCACCTCAATATTATTGACGATCAGATTGATATCGGAATACGCATCGGTACCGTTCCGGATAACCGTTTCATTGTGAAAACCATACGCCCGGTTGGCGTAAATATCGTTGCTGCACCGGACCTGATTGTTCGTCATGGGTTACCTGTCACTCTGCAAGATTTGCGGCATAACTATCCGCTCAGCGCGCTGAAAAACAGTAACTCCGGACGGCTCTGGCCGTGGCAGTTTGCCGATGGCAGCAGCTTTTTTCCTGTTCAACCCTCATTTGTTGCCGCCGATATTGCCAGCGAACTGTCCGCCGCGCTGGCGGGCAGAACTTACAGCCAGCTGCCGGATATTAAGGTGCGCCCGTATTTGCAGCGTGGTGAACTGGTCAATGTTTTGCCAGAATTTAACTTTCAACCCTGGCAGTTATATCTTTTCCGCCCGCACCAGCCGCTGATTCCTACGCGAATCCGTTTGGTGTTCGATCTGCTGGCTCAGATCCTCAAAGATCTGTTTCCTCAGGAAAAAATATCCTGATGTTAATACGCCAGGCGACGGAGTGATCCGCGGGGTAGCATACCGCCGCCACATCAGTGCTTACTCAGACATTGACAGCAGGCCATCATCCAGGCGATTGCCCTGGATGTGGATGCCGGCAAGCAGCACATCCATTTCAGCCAAATCGCGGCTGTTTAGATCTAAATCGATGGCTTTCAGGTTGTCATCAATGTAGGCCACCTTGTCCATGCCGGGGATGGGAACAATCCATGGCTTGCGGGCCAGCAGCCAGGCCAGCGCTATCTGAACCGGCGTTGCCTGTTTACTTGCCGCGACATCACGCAGCATCTCAATCAGAGGCATATTGGCTTTGATGGCTTCGGCAGTAAATCGCGGGAAACTCGCCCGCAGATCGGTGGCATTGTCGAATGTCGTACTGGAGTCAATGGTGCCGGTCAGAAATCCTGTACCCAACGGGCCCCACGGAACAAAACCAATTCCAAGCTCTTCACAAACCGGCAGCACTTCGGCCTCAGGTTCACGCGTCCAGAGTGAATACTGGTTCTGAACGGCAGTGACCGGGTGAATCGCGTGAGCACGACGAAGGGTTGCTGCCCCGGCTTCAGACAAACCATAGTGACGAATTTTGCCTTCCTGGATCAGATCTTTAAGCGTACCGGCTACATCTTCAATCGGTATATTCGGGTCTACACGATGCTGATAAAACAGATCGATATAGTCGGTTTTCAGGCGCTTGAGTGAGGCTTCCGCCACTGCGCGAATATTTTCAGGGCGGCTATCAACACCGGTGGTAACGCCATCTTCCAGTTTGAAACCAAACTTGGTCGCAATCACTACTTTATCGCGTGATGACTGAAACGCTTTTCCGACCAATTTTTCATTGGTATAAGGGCCGTAAGCCTCAGCGGTATCGAAGAAATTAATGCCGCGATCCCTCGCCGCATGCAGCACGTTTACACCTGTTGACTCATCCACTGCGTGGCCGGTGCCAAAACTTAAATTCATCGCGCCCATACCGAGGGCGGAAACGGTGAGTCCACTCCGGCCTAATTGACGATATTTCATATTTGGGTCCTCAACAGGGTTATCAGCGGCGGGCAATGCCCAGGCTTTCACGTAAATAGAGATCAGGGCTGGTGACCAGACGATTAATCAGGTCAGCAATGCTTAACCGGGATACGCTGCTGCCGCGAAAAACGTCGCCCTTATGGGTTAGTGCATAATCCACTTCACTGCTGTTGGTAAACCAGGCCGGGCGAATCAAGGTGTAATCGAGGCCGGAATCTTCGATAACGGCGGCAGATTCGCGATAAGGTTTGAGAATATCGCCATGGCTTTTTCCCGGAACTTCGTCATAAATGCCCATCGAGCTGATAAAGATCAGCCGTTTGACGCCGGTTGCTTGCATTGCCTGCACCACACTGTGCGCCTGTTTCTTTAATTCGCCTGCCAGATTGGCATACACGATATCCTGACCGGCCATAGCGTCTTCCAGACTGCGGGTATCCAGCAAATCACCTTCAATAATCCTGACGCGCGAAGAGTGCTGCGGAGTCAGACGGTTGGCCTGGCGTAAATAGAGCGTCAATCGGGCGTCGCTGTTATCTAATAAATAACGCGTTGCGACACGCGCAAGGGAACCCGCGGCACCCAGAATTAAGACTTTTGTCATCACTGTGACCTCATCAATCAACATGACGACAGTGTAGAAAAGCCTATTGTGTTTGTATGTGGATTTATTATGCTTTCACTATTCATTATTCAGGAATAATGGCAAAAATAGTCTGACAGGATGTTGGGACTGCGCTGGCCGAATTATTCAGCCAGCGTAACGTTTTAATCCCGATAACGTAATGCTTCGGTCAGCGCCCGGAAAGCGGGAGAGGAGTGATGCCGGTTCGGGTAATAAAGATAAAAACCGTCCCAGTAGGGCGACCATTTTTCCAGAACCCTGACCAGTTCCCCTTTTTCTAAGTAAGGCTGCGCGATTTCTTCCGGGACATAAGCCAGTCCGTGCCCGGCAAGCGCTGCATCCAGAACATAGAAGATATTGTTGAAGGTAAGCTGGCCATCAACGCGTATTTTTATCTCTCTGCCGGCTTCCTCAAATTCCCAGGTGTAAAGCCCGCCGGAAGTAGGGAAGCGGTAATTGATGCAGGTATGACTGATTAAGTCCTGGGGTTCCTGCGGTTGAGAATGCTTCTCAAAGTAGGAAACCGAGCCCACGACGGCAAAGCGAAAATCAGCACTGATGCGCGCGGAAATCATATCTTTGGCAAGCTGTTCTCCCATGCGCACACCGGCGTCATACCGCTCTGTAACAATATCGGAAAGTCCGTTATCCAGCATTACCTCCACCTTGATGTCAGGATAAGTGGAGATAAAATCCTGTAACTTTGGCCAGAGCACACAACTGATGGCGTAATCCGGTGCATTAATCCGGATTGTTCCTGAGGGTGTATCTTTCAGTTCATTAAGCGCATCAAGCTGGATCTCAATTTCATCAAAGTGGGGGCCAATACCCAACAGCAGTTTTTCGCCCGCCTCTGTCGGTGATACGACACGAGTTGTACGTGTGAGCAGCCTTACGCCAAGCCTTTTTTCGAGATTACGAATGGTATGACTCAGGGCCGACTGAGAAATACCAATCTTAGACGCTGCCTTGGTAAAACTGCGTTCTCGGGCTACCGCCAGAAACGCCAGCAGGTCATTAATATTGTCACGAACCATGGATATTGCCCCCTGCGCATACCATTACCGATTAAAAACGAAAGCAGAATCTTTAAGCAGTAAGGTCAATCTCCCATATATGAAAATTCTACATGATAGCATCCTTCATTCAGATACTAATTATATAAGAGTTTAAGCATTATTATTGTGCAGTGTGCGATTGGCATGTGAAAAGGATCAAAATGAGACGTAAATTAGCACAACGGAATATAGCCGCTGCGGCCGTTGCCTCTGCCTGCCTGTTGTTCTCGGGCGCAGGCATGGCAGAAGATTCACTCGCCATTGATACCTCATCTGGACCGGTTATCGGAGTGGTTAATCATGGCGTTGATTCATGGCTGGGCCTTCCTTATGCGGCGCCTCCCGTCGGCGAGCTTCGCTGGCAGCCTCCGCAACCGGTTAAACCTTCCGGCACTCCGGTTAAGGCTAATGTACTGGCCAGCAGCTGTGCGCAGAATGCTGACCTCGGCGATTTCGCACGTGCGGGAGGGAGTGAAGACTGCCTGTATCTGAATGTTTATCGGGCGGCAGAAGCCAGCGAGCGCGCGCAGAAATTGCCGGTATTCGTCTGGATTCATGGCGGAGCTTTACAGGTAGGTCAGGGCGGAGATTACGATCCTGCCAAACTCGCCCTTCAGGGCAAGGCTGTTGTGGTAACCCTGAATTATCGCCTGGGCTTGTTTGGCTTCCTGTCTCATCCTGCACTGGATGCCGAAGGACATGAGTTTGGCAATTACGGGCTGATGGATCAGCAGGCGGCGTTGCGCTGGGTTCAGAAAAATATTTCGGCGTTTGGTGGCGATCCGTCAAATGTCACCATTTCTGGTGAATCATCAGGCGGTAACAGCGTTATGGCGCATATTGCCGCTCCTGAATCGGCCGGATTATTCCAGCACGTTGTGGCAATGAGCGGCTCGGGCATTATGACCCGCCACCCGGCATTTGGTGCGCCACGCCCGCTGACCGTGGCAAGAGAGGCCGGTATCGCCTTTGCTAAAGCGGTTGGCTGTGAGGCGGGTGATGCCGCCTGCCTGCGCGCGCTTCCAGCTAAACGGATCCTTGACGTTCAGCAAGCCTATGCGCTCAACGAATTCATCATCGACGGAAAGGTATTACCTGTTCACCCGTCAGATGCTTTCCAGGCAGGCAAGATTAATCACGTAACGCTGGTAAGTGGCACCACTCGCGATGAGGGGCGTTTTTTTGTAGCGCTTCCGGAATTAGCGAGCGGCAAGTCGTTAAAGGAAAGTGATTATCCGGAGTGGATAAAACGCCAGTATGGTGAGGCGCTGACGCCGAAAGTGCTGGCTGAATATCCGCTTAAAAATTATGACAATCCGAGTGAGGCCTTTGCTGCTGCGGTAACAGACAGCATGTTCTCCTGTCCGGCGCGGGCAATGAACCGAACGCTGGCAGATAAAATACCGGTTTATGCTTATGAATTCAGCGATCGCACTGCGCCATCTTATGTCGGTCCGGTCTCTTTTCCACTGCTGGCGGCACATACCTATGAACTGGGTTACCTGTTCCTGGGATTCAGAGGCGGTAGCGACATTCAGGTCAAGCTGAACCCTTTGCAGGAGAAATTATCAGACGAAATGGTCAACTATTTCGCCGATATGGCAAACATCTCAGCCCGTCAACACCACTGGCCACGCTTCAATCCTCAGTCAGACAACTACATGACCTTTGCACTGCCAAAAGCCAGGATGATTTCGGGACGCTTCGCTGAAACCCACCATTGTTTATTCTGGGACCAGCAGGCCATTTATTAATTTTCAGCAGTTCTCAATACCCGCCGCAGACTTCAGGTTGCGGCTTTTGCCGGCTCCGGGAACTGGCAGTGGTGCTTTTTCAACAGAAAACAGGAGATTGATAATGACCCGCAAATTTGGTTTTACATCAACAACTGACCAAGTGCTTAGCGGTCACTCGCTCAAAGGTAAACGCGTACTCATCACCGGTGTTTCGGCTGGGCTTGGAATTGAAACCGCCAGGGCGCTGGTAGCCATCGGGGCGGAAGTTATCGGCACCGCACGTAATCTTGCCAAAGCAGAGTCGGCGACGTCGGTTGTTCGTGACGCCGCCCGGACCGCAGGTGGCAACTTTGACATGATCGCGCTGGATCTGGCTGATTTGAAGAATGTTGACCATTGCGCCGGCCTTCTGGTCAGCCAGGGTAAACCGTTCGACATTGTCATTGCCAATGCAGGCGTAATGGCAACGCCACAGGGATATACCGCTGACGGGTTCGAGACGCAATTTGGAACCATCAGAACGGGCAAAGGCGCTGTGGCACAAAAGCGAACAGCTGCTGCGCGACTACATCTAACTGCGAAAAATATCACTCAGTGATTTTATTCCGGCTGGGAGGTACTAATAAATGAAAAATAGAATTCTTGGAACTCTAAGGCGATGTAATAAAGTTCTTGCCAGAGGCCCAGATTATCTTAAACAGCACGGATGCGGCCCTGACAGTCATACGTGAGGGTGGAGGGATCGGAATGTTGCCGACGTATTTATCGCACCCCTATGTTGTTAGCGGAGAGCTTGTTCCGATTCTTGATGGTGAGCAAACTGTCAGGCACAATATTTTGGCATTCTGGACTGAGAGTCGGCGAGGAAATCCTAATGTCAGGGCATTTCTTAATTTTTTAGATGATATTTTTCCAAATCCCACACCGTGGAATACTTTCTATGGTGATGAAAAATAAGGGTAATTGCTGCGAAAACACTCTGGTTCTGCAAGCACTTTATAATTAAACCGGCCGGTACTGCGCCCAATAATTACCAGGACGCAATATCCGGCCGACTCATTAGCGAACAGCGCACAGTTCATTCCAGTAACTAAAGCGGATACGGTGCCGCAGTTGATTATTATTCATCGTTTCACCATTTCACTACGCCGCGCTGCCAGGTCAGCAGTCGATCGCGCAAAGCAAACAGCAGGGTGATTAGCGATGAAAACAGTAGCGCCATCACAATCAGAGCGGCATACATATTGGCATACGCCGCCCAACCCTGCGCCCATTGTAAATACCAGCCCAGCCCCGATTTTACCCCCATCATTTCGGCGGCCACCAATACCGAGAAGGATGCACCCAGCCCCATAAACAGCCCAACAAATACGTGGGGTAATGACGCCGGAATCGCCACGCGCACAATTAAAAACAGCGTGCTGGCACCCAGCGTTCGCGCCACATCGTAATAACGCTGATCGACACTGGCGACGCCTGACCAGGTCAGCACGGTCACCGGAAACCAGGTTGCCAGACCAATCAGGAAGATCGCTGCTGAAAAGCTTGACGGAAAAAAGTACAGCGACAGCGGTAACAGTGCGGTTGACGGTACCGGACCGAGAAAGCGCAGCACCGGATGCACCCAGTAACCCAGTCCGCTCGACCAGCCAATTGCCACACCGGTGAGAAAACCGCTGATGCTGCCGAGTAAAAAGCCCAGCGCCAGCAGCCGCAGCGAGTGCAGTACGCTGTCGCCCAGCCTTGGCCAGTCGGTGGCCCAGGCCTCAATCAGCGCACGCGGCGGTGCAAAGAATGGCGCAGGCAGCAGTGCCAGTTTTGCGGTGACGATTTCCCAGACAGCCAGTAACAGTGCGAGCGCAATAAGCCAGCGCGCCGCCCGACGCAGCGGTTGCAGCAGCGAGGAGAGGGCGAAAAAACGCCCGGCGAGCACCGTCAGCGTCAGCACTGCCGCCAGCAGCACAAACAGCTGATGGGTTTCACTGACAAAGCGCGGCGCGGCAAATCCCACCGGCTTATCCGGCCAGTAGATCATCAGCGCCGCCAGCGCCCACCAACCGACAATTGCCAACTGAAGCGCCAGCGTAATGCGTTGTGGCTCAGCGCGCTGTCTGGCTAAAGAGACGGTTTCACTGGACATCATCCCTCCTGATAGTTACGCAGCATGATGCTGATGCTCACCCGAAGGCAGCAACTCAGGCACATAGTGGTCGGCAAAGCGTTGTGCATCGGTCTCCGGGCGAATCACATTAATGGTTTTCAGCTCATTAACGTAAATTGCCACTTCTTTACGCAGCTGCGCGCCGGTAGAGTGATGACCATGAGTATGTTCGCTCAGCATTGCGGTGATATCCTCGACCGGCACTGAACCCGGCACAAACGGCGCAAAAATTTTCGCCGTTTCCGCCGGATGTTGTGCCGTCCACTGCTGGGCATCGACAATCGCCTGAGTAATGGCTTGCGCAACTGCTGGATTATCGCGCACCAGCGAACCGCGCAGTCCGAGTACGCAGCAGGTGAGGTTGGCGTATTCACCGTTAAGATTATTATCGACCTCCACCAGTTGATGCTGCTGCTTCAACAGCCAGCCCTGTGGGTCGTCAGTTGCCAGCGCCTGGACTTCACCTTTGCGCAGCGCCTCGCCGAACAGATCGGCAGGATATTGCAGCCAGTTCACCTGCTTATCCGGGTCAATACCCAGTTTCGCCAACTGAATGGCAAAGAAATTGCGAATCGGGCTGGCCTGATCGGTCACCGCCACTGATTTTCCCACCAAATCTTTTACGCTATTGATGCCGGAATTTTCCGGTGTCAACAGCCGCATGCAGCCACCGTGGGTGCCGACAGTCAGGTCGACATCAAATCCTTGTTCCAGCGGTTTCAGCCAACGTAACGCCATACCAATACCGCCGTCGGCCTGCCCGGTGGCAATCGCCTGTAATAATGCATCGGTAGGGCCGCTAAAATTAACCGGCTCGACATTCAGACCATATTTCTTAAAGAAGCCCTGCTTGAGCGCCACAGAAATTGGCGACTGACAGACTGCAGTTTGTCCCCATGCCAGCTTCACCGTAGTCAGTGAGTTATCTTGCGCCAGCACCGTGGAAGGTAACAGTGAACTGGTACTGAGACCTGCGCCTAATAATCCCAGGTTACGCATAAAATGGCGTCTTGAAAGTGAATAGTGATTGCCTTGCATGAATTTCCTCGCATAAACATCCCGTTTAATTGAAAAGCATCATGCAAATAAAAATGCTGTGGGAGAAATAACAATGCTGCATGTGGTTATGCGGGAAATCATATATAGCAGACCGGAAATATTTGCGGCGGATGAAGGGATAGCTTTGCCAGAATTGTTATTTTGAATTACCCGCAGTGGTGATAAACCTGTCAAAAAACCACAGGAGAACACCATGGCGTTTGCAGCCGCGACAGAGCAGGGGAATGGACTGGCATTAAATATTCATCAAATCAGCCATCAGTTTTGGTTGGAAAATGAGAGTCTGCCGGTGTTACAGCAGGTCTCTCTGGAGATAAAACCCGGCGAGTTTGTGGCGTTGCTGGGGCCTTCTGGCTGCGGTAAGTCTACACTGCTGCGGCTGGTTGCCGGGCTGGACTTACCAACTGAAGGTGAGATCTTTGAAGATGATACTCCACTTACCGGTCCGCATCCCTCACGGGTGGTGGTATTTCAGGATCCAACGCTCTATCCGTGGCGTACGGTGCGCGATAACGTGGCGTTGGGATTACAGGCGCAGGGAAAGCGCGATGCCAGCGTCCGCCAGCGTATAGACAGCGTGCTGGAGCGCGTCGGATTGACGCAATTTGCCAATGCCTGGCCGCGACAGCTTTCCGGTGGCATGGCGCAGCGCGCCGCACTGGCACGGGCGTTGGTCAATAAGCCACGACTGTTAATTCTTGACGAACCGCTGGGTAAGCTCGATTCATTAACCCGCATTCGCATGCAGCGTGAACTGGTCAGCCTGTGGCAGGAGCAGCGTTTCACTACGCTGATGGTGACTCATGATGTCGAAGAAGCACTGTTAATGGCCAACCGGGTGGTGATATTCAGTGCGCGCCCGGCGAAAATTCTGGAAGTGATCCACGTCGACGTGCCTTTTCCGCGGCGGCGTAACGATCCACAACTGATTGCCTTGCGAACCCGTGCGCTGGCACAACTGGGCGCGGAACTGAATGAGGAACAGAATTAATGAGCAGTGAAATTCATCATTCGATAGCCGACCTGGTCGGCAGAACGCCATTATTAACGCTGCATGGATTGATCAATCATCATCAGCTGGCAGCGGAGGTGATTGCCAAGCTGGAATATTTTAATCCCAATCACAGTATTAAAGATCGCACTGCGCTGGCAATGGTGGAACAGGCCGAGCGGAGCGGAAAATTAAAACCCGGCGATACGCTGGTCGAAACCACCAGCGGTAATACCGGTATTGGTCTGGCGGCTATCGCTGCGGCAAAAGGCTATAAATTCCGCGTCTATATTAATGACTATGTCAGTCTGGAAAGAACAAAGCTGGTCAGGGCTTTTGGCGGCGAAGTAATTAAGTTTAGTGAGGTAGAACACTTTAGCGAGATACTGGAGGCCAGCGACGGCGACTTTGTTGCGGCCACAAAATGGCTGGAAAATAATGTTATCGCCAAATTACCCGATCATTATTTCACCGCTCAGTTAGAAAATCCCGCCAATCCTGATATTCACCGTACTACCACCGGGCCGGAAATCTGGCAGCAGACTGCTGGTCAGCTGGATATTGTCATCGCTGCCGTGGGAACTGGCGGCACGGTATCGGGTGTAGGCCAGTTTTTCAGGCAGCAAAATCCGGCGGTGCAGATTATTGCCGTTGAGCCGGGGATTAATTCGCGCCCGAGCGCAGAAAATCCCGATCCGCTGGAAATCACTGGTGTACATCAGTTTACCGATATCGCCCCCGAGCGTATTCCGCCAACCATGAATAGCGATATTTACCATGAGGCGCTGGCGGTCGAAACCTGGCAGGCGTATCAGGCTGCACGCGAAGTGGCGCAGACCGACGGTATTCTGATTGGAGAATCGTCGGGAGCGGTCCTGCATGCGGCAAAAATCGTTGCCAGCCGTCCGGAAAACGAAGGCAAGAAGATCGTGGTGATCCTTGCCGACAGCGGATTGACCTATTTATCCACCGACTTGTTTAATACCGATGTCAGCATTGAGCAGTTAAAAACCGCCAGGGCACAACTGGCCGATGGCTAAACTCATTGGGGAGTTCCCGGGCGCAGCACATAGGTAATATGTGCCTTGCGCGCCGGGGCTTGCTTCTAAAAACTCGCGGTATTTGATATATTATTGTGCATTGCTTATTCACAGCCACGGCGCCAATAACAACAAGATTCGCCGTAACCAGGATGACACAATGTTAGATTATCGCTTCCCGACAGCGCTGCAGATGGTTCTCAGCGTAGCGATGGCGGAGCAACTGGGTAAACGCTCGACCAGCGCCGTTCTGGCTTATGGCCTTGAGGCTAACCCTAGCTTTATCCGTAAGCTGATGGTTCCGTTAACCCGTGACGGCATCATCGTCTCAACGCTTGGCCGCACCGGCTCGATTCATCTTGGCCGTCCGGCAGAGCAGATCACGCTGCGCGATATTTACCTCTCAGTTATTGAAGATAAGCGCATCTGGGCATCGCGCCCGGACGTGCCGGCTCGCTGTGTCGTCAGTGCCAATGCTTGCTGGTATTTTAAGGCGATTGCTGACGAAGCCGAGCAGGCTTCGCTTGAGGTGCTGGCGCGTCGTACCGTAGCCGATGCCTTGGCTGAACTGAAAAAAGCCGATACCAGCGGCTGTATGGACTGCCCCGAGCCAGAACTCATCACTGATGGCAAGAAAACGGGCCGTTAGCCGGGCGGCCCATCAATTTATCTGGCTGTTTAAAACCACTTCATCCGCGCGCATTCCGTTAAACCCGTGTTTTATGCTGGCCAGGTAGAGTGCAAAATAGTCTTTTACCATCGTCATAAATTCCGGCGTCAGCGACACGATGTGTTTGTTATCGACAATGCTCAACAACTGATTTTGCTCTGCTGCCTGCAGGCAACGCTTGATATGAGAGCGGGAGACGCCACAGGAAAAAGAGGCTTTAAGCAGATTGTAATGTACATCCAGCGTATTCTGCTTAATGCTCTCCAGAAAGAGGTTAAACATTATCATATGCCCGCCATCGCGGCTGAGAAAGTCAGCGCTGCCCGGCACCATATAGTGAATAAAGATCCGGTTTAAAGTGATCTCTGAGTAATGCTTAAAAAAAGCTGGCACGAAGTTCTGATGGTTCTGATAGAACGCCAGATCAAAATCGGTAGAAAGCATGGCACAAGGAAGTAACATTGTGTTAATCATCTTTTTCGTTTCTACTAACGTTTTAGCTGTAGGTTTATAATTAAACTTACGTTTGTCGGATGCATCCTTATAAACCTCAATCCTGCCGCCAACTCTTAAATACAACAGAAAAGAGTCCAGAGAATTACTGCTTAGCAGGTCATTCGCGATGCAGAACTTCTTGATATCTTTGAAGGTACTTTCTTTACGGGTGTAATAAAGACCCAAAATGGCTGAGCCGATGAGAAAACGGTTTGCCTTGAAAATGGTCTTAAAATACAGCGGGTTAGTCAAAAAAAGTTTTTGAAGAACGTCATAATGGCATTGTATCGCCTCATCAAAAATCCTTTTCTTTTTAAACGCGGCCGCCATTGTTCTGATGCTGGATTCCAGTTCCAGCCTTTTTTTGCTAATAAAGGGCATTTTGATTTTTTTTAATGTTAGTAAATTATTTGGTTAGGAATTATCTTATTGATATTCATTAATCCTGTCAACAAGATGGCGTGTTTTTACACAATTCTACAATGCATTCTCATTTGGCAGTTAATAACTCTTACGTTTACATTTTGTTGAATTTAAAACCAACTTTCGGATAGTAAAACATCTGAAATTGTGTATTTAAAAAATGAATGGCAGACGATTAAGTTAATACTGAAGTATGTCTTACATTTTTAAACATAAGTGAAATTATTATTAATTCTCAATGGTTTGTACAGATTTATTTTTGCTGCGTTAAATTAGGCACAATTATGGACAGTGACTTAAAAATCGTGATGAATAGAATTTAAACAGCTGTCTGAATACTTTTTAAGATAATTCAAATATTACCAAATTTGCTCAGATATTTATTAGTCATTTATGGCGGCAGCTTTAAACGTTTAAACGAATGGGTACTTGTGATGAGGATGTTAATGCTGATTTAGCATTAACAGCCGGGTTTCAGCTGCCAGTAAGACGCTGCAGATAAGAAAGGCATATTGGGCCGGTCAGGAGGTTGTTGATCGATCACTGTCGATGCCGTGGATGATGCACTGGCCACTGCTTCAGTGTTGCATGCCACCCTGATGGGCGGCGAAATTGAACAGGTGTGAGAGATGAATCATCGTACTTTACTGTCACTTTTAATGTTGATCACTCTTTTAGTGATGTTCTCACCGGGCAAAACACTGGCTTTCAAATCTGATGATAAAAGAAGTGGTCAGCCTATTAATGCGTTTCACACTTAAAAAAACCGGGATGTTTTTAATGGCCAGTATATCAATACTGATTTTGGCATTGTTTAGAGATTAGCTGACATAATTTGTCAATCGCTGCCCGTTTAGCAGAAAGCTCTGCCGTTATCAATGCAGGGATATCTCCGACATGGAATAACCCGGACGTTGGCGGCAACGGCCAACGTTTTTTAGTTAAAGTTTCACAAATAAATATTGCTACCGATCCTTTTACTGTAACGGTGTTACAGGTTATGAGTCTTCATTAAACTTAACTGAAAGTTCAGAAGGTAAGATATGAACCACATTAATCGATTAACCCTGATGATAATAGACAACAATCGATTTTTCCTGGACGGCGTGCTGGCGTTTATAGAGAGTCAATATCCCGATGTTACCATCAGATTGTCCGGAAGAAAGGTAAAGCAGATTGATGTTCTGATGGTCGGGCTTGATCGCGTCTCACTCAGTACCGCCAGATGTTACAGTCATCGGTTGGCAGCGCGCAGCAGGGTGCTGATGATTCATGATGATTGTAATGCCAGACAGAGTAGTATTCCGTTTTCTTTACGACAGCATAATTTAATTCATATGCACCGAAAGCAAACGTTAAGTGAGTTTTCCGCCATTATCAGTAAAATTTTAGGATCGGTCACCGGTAACGGCAGCAGGACAATACTGACTATTATTGATAAAAAATCTGCCAATATCAGTATACTGACGCCACAAGAAAAGGTATTAGTCGATCATATGCGGGTGAATACGCAGCTGAAAGAAATCGCCTGCCAGATGGCATTAAATCCTAAAACAATCAGCACTTACAAGCGCTCAATTATGCAAAAGCTGGATATGCAGAAAAATCTGGAGTTCTACCATTGGCTACTTTATTCAAATAACTAAACGGAATGACAATTGAAATTACCTGACCTTAGCTACCGCGCGGGAAGGTGATAAATAACGTAATTAAGGTGACGCTTTAGAGCGTCAGCCGCTGCTTTCAACTGGAGAAGTCAAAATATACTGGCAGAGATAAGCCGAAATTGTTGTGGCATACATTAAATCATCCTGTTGAGCGCTGGTGAAGCACCGAATGTCTGAATTGACCCCCTGATAGCCATGGTCTGGCGCACCGTAAAGAGATCAGTGAACTGAGTAATGAATCAAAACCCGCCGCGGCGAGGCGTTCTGAGAACCTGCAGATGAGTGAGAAAGTCCATGTTAGTACCAGGGTTTTAAATGTAATAATAAAACTTGCATTTAAACGCAGGATCACTCAGCATTAAGTGTAACTGATATTATTACTATTCGTCATCGCGACGGGAGAGAGGCAAGATGAGAAGTGAGGCATTCATCCACGATCTGCTTAACTGGATCGATAATCATATTGAAGGGCGACTGGATCTTGACACCGTTTCTGAGCGCGCGGGCTATTCTAAATGGCACTTGCAGCGCATGTTCAAGGAGCACACCGGCTTACCGCTGGGCGAGTATATCCGCGCCGAGAAACTGAAAAAGTCTGCCGACCGTTTGACTAACAGCAACGAGCCAATCCTCAACGTCGCCATTTCACTCGGTTTTGACTCTCAGCAGTCGTTTAACCGTAGCTTTAAACGCCAGTTTGGTCAGGCACCGGGGGCGTGGCGCAGAACCTCCAGCCATGCACAACAAGCCGAGTGCATGCATCGTTAAGCCAACGCCAGGGCCGGCTCATCCGGCCCGCGATAGGGTTTTAAACTCAATCTTCGATAGATTCTTGCGGGCTATTTTTGCCCGAACCGGTTAACCCTCCGTCTTTTAGTTTTCGCTTATCATCCTGCTGCTAACTGAAAATTCATGCTACCGACTGCTTTTATCAGCCGGTCATACCGCGTGGCGGTCTCCCGCAAAGCATTATGATTGTCAGAGCCTTAACGGTTATAATCCACCGTAATCACATCTTTCAGGATCTGGCATGAGTAAAAAATTGTGGATCGCGTTAGTGGTGGCGATGGTTGCTGCCGTGGCGGGATTACAGCCCGGCAAGCAGCAGACGTCGGTAACGCACTCGTCATCCGTGCAGCACAGTGGCGTGGCGCACGATAATATTAGTGAATTAACGGCCGAGCGCCGGGTCGTGGGATATCTGCAACAGCATCAGCGTCTGCCGGACTACTACATCACTAAAAGTCAGGCGCGCCGTCAGGGCTGGGATGCGCGTGAAGGCAACCTGTGCAATTCGCTGCCGGGCAGAGCGATTGGCGGCGATCGTTTCGCCAACCGTGAAGAGCGTTTACCGCAGCAGCAGGGAAGAAAATGGTTTGAAGCGGATGTCAATTATCGCTGCGGGCACCGTAATGCCGATCGCCTGCTGTATTCCAGCGATGGGCTGATTTTTTTGACCAAAGATCACTATCGCAGCTTTAATAAGGTCAATTAACCATGCCGACAATCAGCTTTGATTTTCGTTATATCGCCGATCGTAATGAATTCTATCGCCAGTTTGCAGCAAAGTGCCAACTGGGCGAGGAGTTTGGTGCCAATCTTGATGCGCTGTGGGATGTACTGACCGGCGAGTTGGCCTTGCCGCTGGAGATTCGGCTTCTGCATCTGCATCAACATACTCACAGCGCACAATTCGCAGCGATTATTGCCACGCTGGAAGAGGCCGTGGAAGAGCTTGACGGATCACTGCAGTTGACGCTGAGTTAATTTCCCACAAGTCGACGCCCTTTATATCCCTGTTATCATTAGGTGTAATAGGTTTATGCCTTTTACATTTTGTTATTAATCTATTTAATTTCCGCTCTCTACTATCTGAATGGTGATGGCGGTTTATAAATCGCACCTTAACATTTCACTGCTTATTATTTTATTGATAATTAAAAGTGGCTGATATTTTAACTAATGGATTAATGATAAAGGCAATAAGGATATAATAATGACAGTAAAGGGCATAGCAGTATCAGGGTTACTGCTGGCAGGAAATGCCTGCGCCGAAGGTAATAACTGGAAGATAAATACGCGTGCTGACTCGGTATCCGTGGCAAGCTCGCTGGGATGGCTGGGTGGTCGTGCGCAAGAGTCAGTCTATGCCAGCAGCGGAGGTGACAAAGTCAGCCAGCTGGACTGGAAAATTCACAATGCCGCCATCATCAAAGCGGATATCAGCTGGGATGCTTTGCCGTGGCTGACCGCAAACGCAGGCGGCTGGACGACGCTGACCTCCGGCAAAGGACATATGGTGGATCGCGACTGGATGGACAGCCGGCAGTCTGATCCCACGCACTACTCATGGCACCCCAATACCTCACTGAATTATGCCAATGAGTTTGATTTGAATTTGAAAAGCTGGCTGTTAAAAGGCGAAAGTTATCGTCTTGGGCCGATTATCGGTTATCAGCAATCCCGCTTCAGCTGGACTTCGTCAGGGGGTACATATCGTTACTACAATGGTCTGGTTAGCGGCAGCTTTCCACAGAACCGGCCTGTAATCGGTTATCAGCAGAAATTTACCACGCCCTATATTGGTCTGGCCGGACAATACCGTGCCAGTAATGTCGAGCTTACTACGCTGTTGAAATACAGCAATTGGGTGAAATCCAGTGATAATGACGAACACTATTTACGCAAGCTAACCTTTCGCGATAGCAGTAAGCGATCGGGTTATTATTCACTGCTGGTCGATGCCGGATATTATCTCCTGCCGAATATTAAACTCTATACTGAGCTGAGTTATAATCGTTATCAAGAGGGAAAAGGCGGCACCGAGATTATTGATCGTAGCACTGGGCAAACCCATCAGATGAAAGGTGATGTTGCCGGGCTTGCTAATACCTATTACACCGCGCTGGTTGGCGTAAAATATACCTTCTGATAACAGGCCGGGGCGATTTTTCGCCCCGGCTGCAACTCAGCCGTTAATTAACTGCACAATTTCCAGCAATTGCTGCCGCTGTGCCGGTTTTAATTTACTCGCCGCGCAGTCATCGCTGTTTTGCACAATCAGGGCACTCAGCCCGACCAGCCAGTCATAAATATAAACCGCTGTGCTATTGGCAGGGGCTGCCGAAAGGCGTGTCAGGCGCAACGTCTCACCAAAGCTCACCGCTGGCATCGTCGGCTGAGCAAAGATCTTCTCACCGCGATTAATCCGGCTCTGTGGGCGCTGCGCTTCACTCTGTTGCAGGAAGCCGAGCCAGGCGACAAAATCACCTAATACCGTCATCGCCCGTAACACCTGGCGATCGGCTTTCGCGTTATGGTCGCCAGCTATCGTTTCGCTCTCAGTTAAAGCCTGGCGTAATAATTCGCCAACCCGCAGGCGAAAGCTGGCAATAATCAGCTCTTCAACCAGCAGTTGTAGGGTGGCTTTATCCATATTCAGCAGCGCCAGCAGCGACGCGTTTTCTGGCAGATTACGCAGATGATTAACCCAATAGCGCAGCACGTTTTGCGCAAATTGGTCATCCCGATCCGCTTCAGTAAACGACAGCTGTGGTGCCGCATCCGACTGTTCACTGAACAGATCAAAGGTAACACCAATGCTAAAGTGGCTCAAGGTACTGGCGGCGTGCGCGTCAGCCTGCGCCTGTGGCAGGCGCAGCCACAGGCGACGCAGCTCATCGCGGCAGGGTTGCAGTCGTTCAAGCAGTTCACCGTGCAGACCGGTTCGGCTTTGCAGCACTTTTAACAGCGTTTCCGCGATGTGCTGTTTTTTCTCTGGCTGCTGATTCTCGTTGTCGCGGTATTGCCAGCTTGCCAACAGATTATCCGCCACTTCATGTTGGAGTTCTGCCAGCTGTTGGCTGAGGCGCGAGGTCTTCACCTCAGAATGAAGGGCCGTTTCCAGCCAGCTTGCCATGCGCTGCATGCCGGCGTCATCAGGCACCAGCATCGAACCCCACATATCACCTGCATGGCCGATGCGTCTTTGCACTGCTTCATCATGATTGTGCTGAAAATGACGACGATCCCAGCGGGTGATCGCCCAGATCAGCCCTGGTCGGTGCGGGCTACGCTGTTGAGTATTTTCACCCTGTGTAGTTCGAACCCAGTGTTCCAGCGCTTTGCTGACGGTTTTAACCTGATTACGGCTGCTGGCGGCACCGCAGACTACCAGCAGATTAACCGCCTGACGATCGCTGTAATATTCCAACAGGTAACCGCGTTTCGCCTGTATCAGATCGGCCAGCCGTGGATTTTTCTGTCGCGCATCCTGATGGATTGCTCCATCCTGCGGCTCATATCCCGCTGGAATATCCAGCACATCAACCGCTGCCGACAGCGCTGCACGCGGCGATAAACTCAGCGGTATGTGTAGCTCTGCGGTGAGCAGCACCAGCTCCGCCAGCGAGATATTCTGCGCGGTTGCTGCGCGACCATGCGGGCAGGGCACGATCTGCACATTGCTGTCATCGGCCATATTTAACGCGGCGGCGCTGGCCGGATTGAGTAACGCCTCTGTCGGTAACTGCATTTCGTCGGTAAGCAGGCTGAGCGGTGCCAGTACTTTACGGCAGCCGCCCAGGCTTTGCAGGCGGTGGGCCAGCTGTCGCCACAGGTCGGTAAGAACACGATCTCCGTTCCACAGCAGCGCAAAAAGTTGGGCACGATCGTCAACGGTCAGCCAGGGCGCTAACTCAATGGCGGCTGGCCAGAAATCGTTGCTCAATGGCTTCTGGCGTAAAGCATCATGACGCAGCATAAAATCGTAAATCGATACCATCTGATCGCTGGTGATGCCCGCACTCGCTTGCGGCTGACGGTGGCGTTGCAAATTGCTCAACTGCATCATCATCTGTGTTTCATCAGGCGGGGTAGCAGGCTGCGCTAATCCGCAGCGCAGCACCATGCAGGTGATATCGGCTTCACTGAACAGCGTCAGTTCACAGGGCCACTGCGAATTTTCGCTTCTGGTCTGAGGTTTGAAGCGGATCACAATCCCGCAATCCTGATTGCCAGGATTAATATGGCTGAAATAGTCGAGCGTTTTGCCCGCCATCCCGCTGACCAGCCGCTGTTGCGAATCACCGACCAGTGATGAAATAAGCCAGGCTTTCCCTGCCTGTGACTGACCGTAAAAAGCAAGGGTAGTACGCTCAGCGACCGTGGCGTGCAGCCGATCGGCCTGCCGACGGCAGCGGCGTAATTTTGTTTTCAGATTTGTCGCTTCGATATCCAGGCGCAACGCGCTGCTGCGGCTGTTGTCCAGCCACGTCAGCGCGTTGCTGAGGCCTTCGCTGACGGCCATCAGCCGATCTGACTGCTGTTCTGGCGTGATAAGTTTCATTTTTTAAACACGCTCCCACTGTCGATCCAGTATTGTGCCGCGCTGTTGCCGCTGGCTGATAAGGTATTCAGACTGAGGCGTAAATGCTCCAGCGGAATCCGGCTGCCGTCAGCCAGGCGGGCGTCAGCAATCTCAAAACGCTCCGGGCTATGGGGATCTTCACCGGTAACGACCCGCAGTCTGATACGCAACTCGCTGTCACCAGCCACTTTACGTGCCAGAGTGGGATCGGTAATCGACAGGCTGTAGAGTGGCGCGGCAGGCCAGCGAGGGCTATCCAGCTGGCGGAAGCCCAGGCATAAGCCGCCGCGGATACGGAAGCTGGTGAGGTTGTCGAGGCTAAAGCCTGGCCGGTCAAGGTCGATATCGCTGTAATAAATATTGTGGTTACTCAGCATGTTATCGGCGTCCAGCATACCCAGATAGCGAATGGTGGAGTAGGGCTGAAAATCGCCGGCGCGGAACCAGAAGCTGGACAGCCTGAGATCCAGAGCCAGCAGGCACAGCATCGCGCCGACCGCGGCAGTAGATTTCGGATTATCAATACGACCGAGCTTGTTAAACGGATACCAGTCGCTGGTGTGATAACCTTCCAGCGATAAAATCCGGCTGCCGGGTAACGGTTGCAGATGGCGAAACAGCGTCTGTATTCCTGGGAAGCGCGACGGGCGGCCAGTCAGCAGCAGTACGTCGCAACTGTAGAGTGATACCACTTCAGCCATTGAACGCAGCGTCTGCACTATCGACAAACGGTGGGATAAGAATTCACCGTGCAGTTTATTCAGCTGAACGATCAGCGGAACCTGCAAGATATCGAACAGTGGCTCGCCGCCCAACGCGCGTTGCAGTTCGCCATTGATATACTCCAGTACCCTGCTGGTCGGCGGCTGATCCAGCATTTCAGCAAAGGTGGCATCGATTTCTGCGCTACTGTCGAGCGGGTCAAAACGCTCGTAATTTTCCAGAATGGTGCGGGCTAACGGCATAAAAATCTGCAAGGTCAGCTGCTGACGCAGCGTGGAATGTGCATCGGTGCGGCCATCATGAGCAAACAGTCTGGCCATCAGCACTTCAGTATTAAGCAGACCGGCGCTTTTCAGCGCCTGCTGCAGCGCCGGCAGCACATACAGCTGAATGACATCCAGCAGAATATCATCACCCGCCACTTTGAAACCTTCGCGGAACAGCAGGCGTGGATTAATTTTCACATTGTTGCCGCTACCGTCATCCAGCGCGTAATGTGTAATCGCCAAATCGGTGGTGCCGCCGCCAATATCGATAGAGGCAATACGCAGGGTTTTACCCGGCTGCTCGTCAGCCGCCAGCGGGCGGTCGGGCCGCGCCATACTGGCAAAGAAATCTTCAGCGCGTCCGGCAAAATTAACCTGGGTTTCATTGAACAGATAAACCATCTGACCGCAGGTCGCCTCATCCCACTCCATCTGTACTTCCGGCACCGGCTTCAGACTGCTGGCTTTATCGTGCTGAGTAGAGAAGGGTTCATCGGCCGGATGCCAGGCCATCGCTTTCCACACCAGTGCAATTGCTTCAACCATGCGGCGGCGAAATATCTCCCGCTCCGGTTTTGGCATTGCGGAAGGGAGCGTCAGGATAATATTACGCAGCTGACGCGGGGCGGTGCTGTGCGGCATTTTCATGCGCTGTGCGGCGCTGTTAATCTGCATCAGCGCCTGTGCCAGCAGTTCGCTCAGCATAAATGTCATCAGCGAGCTGCGGCTGTAGTGCGCTGAAAATACCGGCAGGCGCTCATCGGCTGGCAGGGTATACAGCGGTTGGCCGTTATCATTGAGCAGAGTCATGAGTGGATTGGCTATAGCCGGCGCTTCGCTAGCGGGTTGGTTAAAACGCCAGCCCGGCAACCAGCTCTCTTCATCCCACAAGTAGCGGCGTGGGCTGGAGATGCCGCTGGTGCCCTCGGTGCCGAGGCGCTGCAACGCCAGTCGATCGGCTTCGCGGCCAACGCGCGTCAGAGAAGGCCAGACAAAGGCATTTTCACGCCCGCTTTCCAGCGAGAAATTGGCTTTACCGAAGTTGGCCTGAGCAAATTCAATCCGACTGACAAACATCTCGTTATAGACTTGCTGTGGCTTGGCCAGATCGCGCAGCTGCAACTCATAGGTTTGTTTCAGACCGTTGCTCTCATCAGCATGATCCTCGACCAAAATGCCGCAAGTGTGCGAATTACCGACATCAAGGATCAAATCCACGTTAACCACCGGCTGCTGTAACGTGGCGGTGTGAATTTTAATCTCGTTCAGTTGCAGCTGGCTACCGAGCAGATTCAGCAGGTTAAGGTAGTGCGCCTGATACTCAAACTCCTTCAGGCCGATTTTTACATTAACCGCATGACGATGTTCACGCTGCGCGGCTTGTTGAGTAAACACTTCGCGTAACCAGCCGTCGATCCAGGTAAGATCAAGGAACTCACCCAGCTCATCATTGTGCCAGGCAAGAGCGAAGCTGACGCCGTTCTGAGCATCGCTTTTACACAGCGCCAGCGCGCCGTCGTCTGCCGCCGTGGTGCCGGTGTCAAACGCCAGAGAGGCGCGATGGGTATGGCCTTGCTGGTCTGGCGAGTCCAGTTTACTGATCCGCACTCGCGCCCAGTTTTCCGGGCCGCCGAGAAAATTGCGCGGCGGCGTATAGCGCAGCACCGGCAGCGGTAGCCAGATATCTTCCAGCAGCATCAGTGACTGATCCAGCGTAAAGCTGAACTCCGGTTTCACCACTTCCGGCGCAGTACCTGCCGCCATACGCAGCTGATATTTTCCGTTATTGCTGTCATGATCCAGCCACAGCAGTGGACCGTTAGCAGTCTTGCGGACAAATTTTCCTGCCTTTACCGCATCCGGCTGTGCCCTGATGGCGAAATCGAGAAACTGAATACCGCTATCCTGAATCAGCGTCACTTTTTGCTTAAAATCGATAAGGGTTGCCAGCATGGTCACTTCGTCTCGCGTTTCATCGTCATCGGGAACACCGTTTCGGTGCCATAGCGTGCTTCGCAGCTAGCGGCGCCGCTGGCCGCTTTACAGACAATTTCCGGCATTTTATAGCGGCTACCATCGCTGCAACGGGCGGTATAGCGGCTGTTAATCACCAGATTGCCCGAGCTCATTAAGCCAGCAGAGATATCGGCTTTGCAGCGGATGCCGTCTCCCTGAATAAGGCGAGCGCTGCCAGTACCCTTTCTAATCTGATATTTCAGACTCGGTGGCTTACCGGTTGGTAAATTGTTCGCTTCCAGCGTCACGCGCCAGCTGCCGTTCAAAAAGTCAGTGGAGCCAAGTTTTACCGCATCGGCAGGCATCACCAGATCGTCAGCCGTCGCCAGTCGTGCAGGCGTTTCAGCCACGGCATCACGTGGCTTCTCACTCTGCGGCTGCGCGGGTTTCGTTATTTTCGGCGCTTCAGGCAGCCTGGCCGGCTCTGCTGACGCAGCGGTCACCGCTACTGGTGCAGTTACCGGTGCAGTTACCGGTGTGACTGGCGGCTCAGCAGCGGGTTTAGCCGTTTTGATCACCGGCTCTTGAACGATCTGAAAGGCGCTAAAATATAAGCCGGCCAGCGCAGCCGCAATGATCAGCGGCAGCAATAACCAGCCAGCAAGCCGCCACAGCCGACGCGGCTTAAGCGGCGGTGTAACAATCAGCGGTTCAGGTTCTGCTGCGGGCAGCGAAACAGCGGATAGTGGGGGAGCATTAACCGGCAGTTGCGGAGGTGGAGTAAGTTGTAGCGTGGCACGCAGGCAATCAAGCGCATCGGCACGCGGCTTTTTATCGACATCGACAAAGCCCCAGAAGGTGATCACCGGCTTACCATCCACCAGATAGATGGTGTTCTGGTCGGGAAACTGAAAAGCTTTGCTCAACAGAATACCAAACAGCCGCATCGCCGGATTCTGCGAACGTTGCGCTTGTTGACCGATCTCATCAACGGCTGTCTGATAGCTGTCCAGTAGCTGAATGGCGGCCGCTCGCTCGCTGTCGCTGGCGGCAACCCACGACTTTACTTTGCCACAGAATGGCGCGTACCAGTCAATGCGCTCGCCCCGTTCATCAGGCTGCGGAATTGCCAGACAACTGGCGATATCTGACTGTTTTTTCAGACGTAATGTTTCGCGCAGCTGAAGTGCAGAAGCGTAAACCGGCTGGCCATTTTCCCCAAGCGCAAGTAACGCATCCAGATTTCCGCTGCGTAAAAATGATTTTGCCACGTACCACGGCCCTTTTGTGACGCTGCCTGAGGCAGAAAATAAAGTGTTATCCGGAATGTGATTACTTTAATTCTGTCAGTGCCCGATCAAACGCCGGAATAAGCACTAAAAGTGGCAACTGTCTGCGGCATCGGGCGATTTACTCCACCATGGGCCAGCACGGCTGCGGGGCAGCCGCGCCAGGTTTTTGAAGTGAATTTTTGAGTTTTATGTTGACTGACTAAGTGGGTATTTTTCCATCATTAACTCAGCCGATTGAGTCGGACGATAAAATCGACGGAATCATCATCCTCGGCTCTTACACGACGTTCAACTGCGTAAGCGGTTAAGCCGAAATCATCCATAATACGCCGTGTTGATTTACCATTTGGTGTTCTGAAAAAAGCGTCAAACAATTCCTGGCCTGATTTGCCCTCGGTCATTTGTAATGTGGTTTCATTAGTCATGGTATTTCTTTCAATCACTTCCGGTAGTTCACCGAAAAAGTTATTTTTTCTGGATATGGTTTCATACTGATATCGAGTGACATCGCTGGCATAATAGGGCACGTCTCTTATTTCTCTGTAGTTATGATGAAACGTCCATTTAGTTCTTTCAAAGGTATTACTGAACGTATTACCTCTGTTAAGAAGGTCTCGCGATCCCATCGAGTAATTCTGTTCGAAATGCAAAAAGTTATTTTTATCATCAATCCAGGCACGCGCCTGTTCCCAGGATTGTCGTTTGCTGCTGCCTGCATTATCAGCGCCCAGTAGCCTCTCGGCTGATTCTGAATAGGTAAACTCGAAATGGCGCGTTTCAGAATCCATCGCGCTGTCAGCTGCACCGCTGGATAAAAGGCGGGGCCCGCCCGCCAGCAAGCCTGCGCCAAGAGTTAACAATCCGCTGGCAAAGGAGAGCCACCCCAGCGCCGCAGCAGCGCGCGGATTGGTGCCTGCGCTGGTGATACTGACGATACCGCTGACATCTGCCACCAGATTCGCGGTGCCAGTCAGCAGAGTCGTGGCGGAAGTGCTGACCAGGGCAGCCTCTAAACTCCCGGCGGCTATTAATGAGCCTCCGCCGGTAAACAGTGCTCCGACAATGCCCAAAATCCCCATCCCAATGCCCAATGCTGCCTGCCAGCTAAAATGACCGGATGGATCGCTGCGGTTGACAGGATCTCCCGCGCAATAGCCGTAAGGATTAACGCCGCCCATGCCGAATGGGCTCCAGCTGTCGGGTGCAGTAAAGCGCATCAGCAGCGGACTATAACTACGATAACCATTGCCCAACAGAGAGTTTCCGCTGACGGGATCCTGACGCTGCCCGTTAAAGCCTGCAATATTCCTGTTCATAAATACCCCCTTGTTAATCAGAGTATTTATTAATAGCGGATAGGGAACGGGATAAAAACAGAAAAAAAACCAATTAAATCATATTAATAAAGGCATCACAAATTGATAAGTCAGTACTAAATCGAACGCCCGAGAGTCATGGGGTAACAAATCTCTTGCATCAAAACCGGTACGCCAGGCCAGCGCTGATCGAGTAGTTTTTATTGGCTATTCCTGCGGCATCGCCGCCTTGTTCATCGTAACTATTATCACTGTGGTCGATCATTTGGGAACCGCCTTTACCTTCGGAATAATGGTTATAACTCACCTCTGTAAACACTTTGGCATTAGGCGTTACGTAATATCCGACGTCCATTGAAGCACCGTAAAAAGTAGAGTTGATAGGTTTTATTACCGATATACCATGCCTGAATATCTTCGAGTGATGATTTGGTGCTGCCGGAGTGGACTTCCGCCATTTTGGTCGGACCAAGATTGATGCCATCCGAAAGCATGATTTAAGGAGTAGACGAATGTCGGGACGGGCAATGTCATTTTATAGGCGAAAATGCCGGGTAAACGTCGTCCTGCTGATTACCTCGTCGAGAATTTCCTTGATTTTAGGCCCCTATACATACTTTAAACCAGCTCGGCAAGCGGTGAAACCTGCTCAGGAACGCAGATCCAGCGGGGAGACCTTTACACACCTCCCAGATATTTCCATATCGGGCAACTGTCAATCAGAAGCGAGTGATTTTGGTTAAGTTGTGATTGCTGTATGATGCCAGTGGATATAACTGCTTATATATTGAGGGATTAATAATGGCAAGAGCACTAGCCTGCTTGGGCGACAAAACAAGCTATGGAGAAATCATTTCTGCCACTGCGTCTTGGTTTGAGGGAAATAAAACAATAGCCCGGACCGGCGACAAGGCATCATGCAGTAAATGTGATGGCTACTTCGAACTTCTGGCTTCGGCTCAGGACTGGGCCGAAGAAGGGCGGGCTTATGTTGCCACGGGTGACAGAGTGTTATGCCATTGCCCGGACCATCACGTTTTCGGCTCTGCCACACAGTATACCAGCACGATACCAGGTACCCTGACCTCCCGCAATACTCGCCATACCTCCATTCCTGCACAGCAAGCACAGGACTCCAGTGCCCGGAACTGTATTCGCTTTCAGTGTGCCGGTGATGAGGGGCAGCTAATGGCCGGTTGTCGTTATACCCTGATGTTCCCGGACGGACGCTCTGAAGCTGGCGTTACCAATGAGCACGGGGTTACTGGATGGCATTATGCCGAATCGGCAGACGATATCAGCCTGCATATTCTTACGGAATGAGGAAAACATGTATGTCAGACAACAAATGGAGCAGTGAGCACGGCAAAAACTCCAGGCTCGATGGTGATAAAACGTCATCCTGCTCGAAATACAGGCAGTTAAGAGTGATTGCTTCCGACGTTCTCCGGCAGACCAACTCACAGGGACTGGCTGTAGCCGTAGATGGTTCAGCAGTTCGTTGTGGAGGTGCGCTCGGAACGGACTTCGTTATTGCGGCGGGGAATCTATTGACGGCCACACTGAAACGGGGAGTACGGGTAACCAGGGGATGACAGAGTGTCATTTTGTTGAATCCACTGAAAATATTAACCTGCATATATTAATGGATTAATCATGGCTGTTTACCATCTCAGTACTCGCATTAACTCTAATGTTCCGGCTGATTCCCTTCGGTATGACATGTGTATTTACCGAATGGACTCCGAAAGGAATAAATTTTCTCTGGTGGATGTGGAACAACAGCCGTTTCAGGGGAATTATGAAACACAGAGCCACATGACTGGAAATATAAATGAGTCACTTTCGACTATTTATATTATGGAAATGAAGATTCACCGGAAAACCATGTTGCATACGCATTGTGTGACGCCTGTTCCGTTCACTAAGATGTACACGCTGGAAGAATTTGCATCAGGCAAATCCTGGTCTCCGGTGAAGCGAGAGAATCCCTGTTATTTTGAATCAAAAGGGACAATGAAGCCTGCGAGTCAGGGGGGAGAAACAAAAAGGATTAAAATCACCATCCCGGAACGTCCATTTATTGCGAAAGAATATCCAATAGGAACACCACAGGATCCGTTTGAAAAAAATAAAATTGAATCTGAGATAAACGATCGATTTTATCATTATTCTTATCCTTATCAGGATAGGGCTAGTGTATGTGGACCTGCTGCGTTTTTTTACTGTATTCAAATGGACCGTCCTGATGTATATGCACAAGCTGCCTGGGAACTATGGCGATATGGAAAGACTAAAATAGGTGCACTGATAATCTCACCAGGCGAAGGGTGTAAACATCCTTCAGGTATGTTTTATTCAAGTAAAGGGCAGCCAAGAATATTAGGACTTGACTGGATAACGCTGGCTGGACTCAGGGATTCGGAGAATACTGTGCTGAGCTTTGATGCTCTGGATTCTCCAGTGGCGGGGATCACAATGTGGCAAACATTGACAGAATGGTTTGAAAAATCCGGTTATGAAATAGTCTTTAGTAATGTAGGAATCACTCAGGCAGGAGTCCAGGGGATTAGAGATTTAAATAAATATGTAGAGCAAGGCTATAAAGTCGTGACATTAATAAATGACGGACTGCTTGAAGGTAGTACAAACAACACAACATTACCTACGCACTGGGTTGTATGGGATGGTTCTGTAACACAAGATCATAATGGACATGTTAATTTGAAATTGTTTTCTTGGGGACGTTCAGATAACTGGATAAAACAGAGAAAAGATTTGCAGTTTTTTATCAACAGATTCTTTGGGGGTATGGTCTTTAAGCCATTAAAATAGCTATGAAAAAAATTTATTTTTTGTATTTTTCATCTTTATTATCAGCGTGTACTTTGCATGCTGATGTTACTCCATATGATAATTCTCTTAATGATGCAACAGTCGGAATGTTTTATTTCAGTGAAATAAATATAAGTGGTGGCGCTGTATCATCTTTAGATTCTGATGGGAAAGAAAGATTTATAGGTGAAATAATTCCATCCGACGCAGGATTAACTTTAAGGTATTGTAATGATTCTCCAGCTCACAATTGCGTCAGGATTCAGGGAGTACCAGTCAAGCCGGGGATCGTCACCGTACGAGTATCTGGCGGATTGTTTGGTACTAATGTAGCGACAGGCGGAGAATTTGATAAAACCTATACTATTAAGATCAAAGATTCAGAAGGATCTTCTTAAGATTTTTTGAGATGCGCTCTCAGCATTGCCTATCAATATACCAGAACCCGCTCATAGAGCGGTTTCTTTCACATTTGATTAGTTAAAAACAATCTTAACGTATAATAATTTTCTATATCCAAAATGACCCCGTCCATAAACTCGCCCCTCCAACTTTACCGCCCAGCCATCCGAGCGAGGTTGAGAGCGAAATATTATCCGCTTGGGTATTGAGTTGAAACGGCGATGATGTGACAGCATAAACATTGCCGGTTATCAGCAACGTGGCTGCGGCAATAAGCTTTTTCTTCATGGTTGTTTCCAACATTTATTAATCAGCGATATCAGATTGCATTAACGCTTATTTTTATAAAGTGATGGAAATCTTATTCTGGTTACCTGACGACCTGAACTATCGTCTTGCTACCTGGATTCTGCGGGCGCGTTTTGGCCGCGATAAAACAATATGGGCCAGCACGCCACCGATCAACCCCCAGAATGCCGCGCCAACGCCGAGCAGCGTTACGCCAGAAGCGGTAATCAAGAAGGTGATAAGCGCCGCGTCGCGCTGTTGACTGTCGCTTAATGCCTGTTGCAAGCTGCCGGAAAGCGTGCCGAGCAGCGCCAGTCCGGCGATGGTATGAATTAATGCCCCCGGCAGGGCGCTGAACAGCATACCGATGGCCGCGCCGAAGATCCCGGCTAACAGATAGAAACCACCGGCGGCGGCCGAGGCAAGATAGCGGCGTTTCGGATCGGGATGCACATCGTCACCCATGCAAATCGCGGCGGTAATTGCGGCAATACACACCGAAAAGCCGCCAAAAGGTGCCAGTAACAGCGAGGTTAACGAGGTCCAGCTTATCAGCGGTGAAACCGGGGCTGCATAGCCTGCGGCTTTCATTGTCGCGATACCTGGTGCATTTTGTGAAGCCATCGTCACCATAAAATAGGGCACGCCGATTCCCAGTAATGTCGATAAAGTAAACTGTGGAGCAGTAAATTCCGGCCAGGCAAAGTGCAGCGACTGCTGCGGGAAATTGATATTGCCCTGCATCAGTGCCACTCCCAGGCCCGCCAGTAGCGTCAGCATAATCGCGTAGCGCGGCTTAAAGCGGCGTCCCAGCAGCCAGATCAGGCACATACTGCCGCTAAGAACGAAATTGACCTGTAGCGAGGAGAAAGCATCAAGGCCGAAACGCAGTAAAATGCCTGCCAGCATGGCGGAAGAAATTGCCAGTGGAATGGTGTTCATCAGCCGGGCGAACAGGCCGGTGACGCCGCAGAGTAGCATCAGCCCGGAAGCAAAGATAAAGATGCCTGTCGCTTCATTTAGCGTCACGCCGGGCAGGCTGGTGATCAGCAGCGCGGCGCCGGGCGTCGACCACGCTGTCAGTACCGGCATGCGATAGTAAAGTGACAGGCCAAGTGAAGTGATGCCCATCGCCAGACCCAGCGTAGTCAGCCAGCCGCCAATTTGCAGTACTGAAGCGCCTGCGGCTTCTGCCGCCTGAAAAATGATGGCGGCAGAGCTGGTATAGCCCACCAGTACCGCGACAAAACCGGCAATAATCGCGGGGATAAAGTGTGATTTCGACGGTGTGGCGGGCATAGTCAATTCCTGCTTGTGCGTTATAGCGCACAACAATAGCACCGTGCGTTATAACGTACAAGCGGCTATAATCAGGGCCGATTTTCGGAGGGAACGCGATGCAGCAACTTAATCAGCACCTGGCAGACACGCTCAAACAGCTGCGGCATTTGCGCCAGTGGAGTCTGACTCAGGCGGCAGAACAGACCGGTGTCAGTAAGGCGATGCTGGGGCAAATTGAACGAGGTGAATCCAGCCCAACGGTGGCGACATTGTGGAAAATTGCCACCGGATTTAACGTCGCATTTTCGGCATTTATCGGCAACGCAGCCGGGCAACTGCCGCCAGTGGTGCAGCGCTACGCCGATTTGCCGGTGTTCAGCCAGGACAATGCTGATATGCGCGTGGTGCCACTTTTTCCATTTGATAAGCAGCTCGGTTTCGATATGTTTGTTATCGACATGGCGCCGGGCGCGCTCAGTGAATCTTCAGCTCATGAGCAGGGAGTAATCGAGCATGTGATTGTCATAGAAGGGCAACTTGAGCTAATGGTTGACGGAGTATGGCATCAGCTAGCGGCTGGCGAAGCGCTGCGTTTTCAGGCCGATCGCCCGCACAGCTATCGCAACGCCAGCCAACACAATGTGCGGCTGCACGATCTAATCCATTACCCCTGCGTCGGACGTTAATGCTGCTGTGGATTATCACTCAGCAGAATCGCCAGTTTTTTACCGTCGTCGAGCTGCTCAAGCAGCAGTTTAACCACCACCGTTAGCGGCACCGACAGGATCATCCCGACGGGCCCGAGTAGCCATCCCCAGAACAACAACGAAATAAACACCACCAGCGTCGATAAATTTAAACTTCTGCCCATCAGACGCGGCTCGAGGATATTACCGAACAGCAGGTTGATCGCCAGATAGAAAGCGATAACTCCCAGCCCCGGATAGAGGCCATTAAACAGCAACGCCTGAATAATCGGCGGAATAGCCGCAATAATTGAGCCGATATTGGGAATATAATTTAGCGCAAACGCCAGCGTGCCCCAGAGAAAAGCAAATTTAATATCCATCGCCCACAGCATCAGCCAGACCGTCAGGCCGGTAATCAGGCTGATCACGGTTTTTAAGACCAGATAGTGGGTGACGCTTCTTAAGCCATGACGAATGGCCGCCATGGCGCGGGACGGCACCGGAAACAGCAGGGGACCTTTCTGCTTCAGGCTCGGCACCTCCAGCAGCATAAACGCCACCGTCATAATCAGCAGGAACATTGCGGTCATGGCGTTAGAAAAATACCCCACGGCACCGGACACCAGCCGCACGGCGATTGACGGATCGATATAGTGCATCATCTCATCAAGCGAGATGTTAATACCCATAGTTAACAGCAGGGCGCGGGTATCCAGCAGCGGCTGGGTTAACATGCTGCGATACTGCGGCAGGGTGCGGGCAAATTCATTGAGTGTGCTGCTGAGTGCTGCTACCAGTAGCAGCATAATCACCACAAAACAGCTCATCAGCAGCAGAATCGCCAGCACGCGCGGCACGCGGATCCTCTCTGCCAGCCGGATCAACGGATTAAGCACAATGGCAAAAAACAGCGATAATATCAGCGGCACCACCAGCGCCGACGCGGCCTTCAGGCTGGCAAAAATCACCAGCAGCATGGTGATAATCGCCAAAACCCTGACCAGTTTATCCGTCGATGAATTTAACACGCCGCTACTCTCCTTTAGTTTTGCTCCATTCACGCAGGCGCTGTATATGCAGATACAACGACGGGACAAAGAACAGCCCAATTGCCGTGGCGGCCAGCATTCCGCTAAACAGCGTGATACCGATGATTTGCCGACTTTCTGCGCCTGCACCGCTGGCCAGCACCAGCGGTAACACGCCGAAAATAAACGAAATCGCTGTCATGATAACCGCCCGGAAGCGCTGTTGCGCCCCTTGTTGCGCAGCCTGCTGAATCGACAATCCTTTTTCCCGCAAATCACGGGAAAATTCAACAATCAGAATAGCATTTTTCGCCGCGAGGCCAATCAATAACACCAGGCCAATTTGCGCATAAATATCGTTGGCTAAACCTGCCAGCTTTAATCCCATTACCGCACCCATCAGGGCAAACAGCACCGACAGTAACACCGCCGCCGGTATCGTCCAGCTCTCATACTGGGCGACCAGGAACAGATAAGCGAAGACCAGTGCCGCCAGATAAATCATTATCGCTTTGCCACTGTTTTGCAGCTCCTGTAAGGACATGCCGGTCCAGCTGTAGCCGTATCCCTCGGGTAGTTCGCTGTCCAGCAGCTGCTCCATAACGCCCATCGCCTGACCTGAACTGACGCCTTCCACTGCCGAACCGCTCACCGCCACCGACGGGAACTGGTTATATTGCGCGATAAACGGTGAACCAACTGAGGGGGTTAACGTAACCAGTTGGCTCAGGCTGACCAGCGCGCCGCTGTCGCTGCGCACCGATAACTGATTAATTTGCTCGCTGCGCTGACGCCAGGTCATCTCATTTTGTACTTGCACCTTAAACAGCCGATTGCTGCGGGTAAAATCGCCAACGTTAATACCGCCCAGCGCGGTTTGCAGGGTGGTAAAAATACGATCTACCGGCACATTAAGTAACGCTGCGCGTTCACGATCGACGGTTAAACTCATTTCCGGCACGCTGGCGCTGAACGTTGTGAATACCCTGCTGAGTTCCGGCTGCTGATTGGCCGCCATAATCAGCGCATGGCTGGTGCGCGCCAGCTCCTGCTGTGATTGTCCGTCAAGTGCCTGAATGCGTAGATCAAAGCCCGAAGCATTACCCAGCCCGTTAATAGCCGGAGGAACAAAAGCCATCATCATCGCCGAAGGGTTGGCGGCAAGCTGTTGCTGAATGCGCGGCAGAACCTGATCGATCGGTTCGCGCTCATTCCACGGTTTTAACTGCACGATGCCAAAACCGCCGTTCGCTGCGTTGCCACCGCCGAGCAGACTGAAGCCGGTAATCTTAATCACATCGTCTACCGCCGGATCGGCAGCGACGGCTTGGTACATTTGCTCCATTACCGTTTGCGTCCGAGCCAGTGAGGCACCATCCGGCAGCTGCACATTTATAAACATATAGCCCTGATCTTCTTCTGGTAAAAACCCAACCGGCAACAGGCTGTAACAAAGCCAGGTCGCGCCCGCGGCCAGTATTAGAGCGGAGAGGGTTGTGACACTGTAACGATTTATGCGCGTCACGGCACGTAAATAACCGTCACGAGTGGTTTGCAACAGGCGATTAAAGGCACCAAAGGGACCGCTGGTTGGCGGTTGACGATACTTGAGCAGCGTGGCGGTAAGCGCTGGCGTCAGCGTCAGGGCATTCACGCTGGACAGCACCATGGCGGTAGCCAGCGTGACGGCAAACTGACGATACAGTTCGCCGGTAATCCCCGGCAGCATCGCCACCGGCACAAATACCGCCAGTAATACCATGGTCGTAGCGATTACCGGCCCGGCGATTTGCGTGATTGCCTCGCAGGTGGCTTTAAACGGCCCAAGCTGCGGGTTTTCCACCATAATGCGCTCAACATTTTCTACCACCACAATCGCGTCATCGACCACGATATTCAGCGCCAGAATCATGGCAAATAAACTGAGCATATTAATCGAGTAGCCAAACAGCAGCAGTACCGCCACGGTACCGAGCAGCGATACCGGAATGGTCAACGCCACGATAAAGGTCGCGCGCAGGCTCTGCATAAACAGATACACCACCGCCAGTACCACCAGTAAGGTCAGAACCAGCGAATGCATAATTTCGCGCAGGGTTTCCCTGATCGAATCGGTTGAATCGAAATTGATATCAAAGGTCATATCATCCGGAAATGCCCGTGCCTGCTGCGCCATTTCTGCTTTTACTGCGCTGGCAACGCTTAGCGCGTTAGCACCCGGCGTTGGATAGATCATCAAAAATGCGCCGGGCGTATTATTCATCGCGGCATTAACCTGATAGCTTTCTGCTCCCAGTTCAGTGCTGGCGACGTCGCCCAACCGCACCATGCCACCGTGTTGATTACTGCGAATCACAATGCGGGCAAACTCTTCCGGCGTAGAAAGACGCCCACTGCCGCTGATGGTCAGGGTTTTTTGCTGATCGGCAGGCGTGGGAGCAGCACCGATTTGACCGGCGGCAGCCTGTACATTTTGCTGACGCAGTGCCGCAATAATCTCATCGGTGGTGACATTAAGCGCTTCCATCCGTAACGGATTCAGCCAGATGCGCATACTGTAGTCGCGGGAACCAAAAATCTGCACATCACCGACGCCGTCGATTCTTGCCAGCGCATCCTTCAGACGAATGCTGCTGTAATTACTCAAAAACATCGCGTTGTGAGTGCCGCCAGGTGACTGAACGCTGAGTCCCAGCAGAATATTGGTGGCTCTTTTGCGCACCGAGATGCCATTGTTAATAACTTCAGCGGGTAACTGGGCGCTGACCTGCGACAGGCGATTTTGTACCTCGACCGCCGCCATATCCGGATCAGTTCCACTGGCGAAGGTGATGGTCAATGAGTAGCTGCCGTTATTACTGCTGCTGGACTCCATATACAGCATATTGCTGACGCCATTGATCTGGCTTTCAATTGGTGAACCGACTGCTTCGGCGACATCGCGGGCGCTGGCACCTGGATAGACCGCACTGACGCTGACCACCGGTGGGGTGATCTCAGGGAACTTTTCTACCGGAATAATCGTCAGCGCCAGTAAACCAACAAGGCTGATAATCAGTGCGATAACCATCGCAAACTTGGGACGTCTGACAAAAAAATGTAGCATCGTGATCGCCTTATTCGCTGGCGGCAGTGGCGTTCACCACCATACCGGGCCTGACTTGCTGAATACCGGAAACAATCACTCGCTCGCCCGGCTCAAGACCCGCAGTCACCTGATAGTGCTGTTCAACCTGGCGGCCAGGCGTGACGCGTCGCAGCGCCACATGGTTATCCTCATCAACCAACAAAACGAAATAACCCTCTTTGTCCTGCGAAAGGGCCGCAACCGGGATGGTTATGGCGTTTTGTGGCTGGCCGGCTTCCAGCGCGACATTGACCACGCCACCGGGTAACAGCAGATGCTGTGGATTGGCAAAGTTCAGCCTGACCGCCACGCTGCCGGTCTGTGGATCGATATGATTATCGACGGACTCAAATTTGCCGGGTTGTGGATAAGGATGGCCGTTGGCCAGCGTCAGCTGCGAACGAAAACTTTTCGCCGTCTCTGGCTGCTGCATCGCGGTTATATAGTCGTGCTCGTTGACTGAAATCCTGACGCGGATTGGATCCAGCTGCGTCACTGTCACCAGCGAACCACTGGCGGGATTGATCAGACTGCCGGTATTGAAGCGTGTATGGCCGATGCGTCCGGAAATCGGCGCGGTGATGCGGGTATAACTGAGGTTCAGTTGCTGCGTTTTCAGTTCAGCCTGCATCTGAGCAAGATTAGCGCGGGCGATATCGCGCTCGGCCTCTGCGGCGTCGACGTCGGATTTACTGATGGCTTTACTGGCGGTTAAACGCTGTAACCGGCCGAGATGCAATTGTGTATTACGTAACACCGCCTCGGCGCTTTGCACCCGGGCTTTCGCCTGCTCGACCGCCGCATGGTGTTGTGCCGGTTCAATTTCAAATAATAACTGCCCGGCTTCGACCATCTGGCCTTCGGTGAAGTGGCGGCTGGCAATAAACCCTTCAACGCGGGTTAACACCTCAACCGTCTGAATGGCTTCAACACGCCCCATATACAGCAGCGCTTTGGCGGAATGCTTTATCTCGGTGGTGATAACTTTCACTGCGGGCAGAGGCGAGGACTGGGCAGTGCTTACCAGAAACACGCAACTCAGACACAGCGCAGCAGTTCGTATGAAGATATGCATAGTGATTCACCTGACAAGGTTGATATTACTAAATATTGTATTTTTCTTAGAAAACACCATATTAATCTTGATCAAGCCAGCAGGAAATTTGTGAGAATTATCTCATTTCAGGTGGCTGCGATGGAGCATCACGCAGTACCATGATGTTGCCTGCGTTGTAACACATTCACCGTCGGGCCTGCCCCCGTAGTAAGGGGTGACTTTTTAGCCAAACTCGATCAAGCGTCCTTGCCTTGCAAAAGGGCGCTGTTGAAAAAATCCGTACAATGCTGCACAGACAGATTCGCTAATCGCGCTGTCGAGCGAGATTAACTGATGGTCAGCGTCTTTAGAGCCTGCAGTAACGCATCGACTTTTGGCGTTAGCTGTTTTTTTTGCGGCCACAGAATCGTCAGTGGCAAACCCTCAACTGACAACGTTTCCAGCAGCGGCACCAGTTCACCACTGTCCAGTTGCTTGCGCACCAGCCAGGTCGCTATTTGCGTCACGCCCAGCCCGGCGACCACCGCCGATAACAGCGCCTCTCCATCGCCCAGCGCCATCGCGTGAGCAATTTCGCGCGTCAGCGTGCGGCCGTCTGCAGCAGGAAAGGTCCATGGCGTGGTGCTGCCGTCGTGTCGGGCGTAAGCAATGCAGCGATGATCAGTTAACGCTTGCGCAGATAACGGTGTGCCATGCTGTTGCAGATAATTCGGTGCGGCACAAAAAATCAGCCGTTCACTGCCAAGATAGTGATAGCCGAGTGATGCGGGATAATCCCCCGGGCCACCTATACGAACTGCAATATCAATGCCTTCTTCAATAAGATCAACAAAGCGGTCGGTAAAGGTGATGTTCAGCTGTAAATCCGGGTAGTGGTGGCAAAAGCGGTTCAGCAGCGGCACCACCTGTAAACGGCCAAAGGAGTGCGGCAGGG
>Ga0308167_1001015_pt1 | contig 38186 bp, 29 predicted proteins | sample PhyCR1_2_FD_202138 | JGI IMG/M metagenome (GOLD analysis project Ga0308167, IMG submission 202138) | Phyllosphere microbial communities from UC Gill Tract Community Farm, Albany, California, United States - DLSLRC.R1 | ecosystem: Host-associated > Plants > Phyllosphere > Unclassified | place... | reverse complement strand
CTCCGGAGAGGATCGTGGCGGTCTCGTCGGGGTTCTCCTCGGCCCAGGCACGGGCCTTCTCGTACGAGTCGACGACGACCTGGGCGACGTCGGGCGACTCGGTCAGGAACGACTCCGTCGCGTTGAGGAACCCGTAGGTGTTGAAGTCGACGTTGCGGTAGAGCAGCTTCGTGCCCGACTCGGCCTCGCTGGCGGCCATGATCGGGTCGAGCCCGGACCAGGCGTCGACGCTGCCGTTCTCGAGGGCGGCGCGGCCGTCGGCGTGCTGCAGGTTCTCGATGGTGACGTCGCTCGCGCTGAGGCCGGCCTCGTCGAGCGCCTGCAGCAGGAAGAAGTAGGGGTCGGTGCCCTTGGTCGCCGCGATCGTCTTGCCCTTGAGGTCCTCGACGTCCGCGATGTCGCTGTCGCCGGGGACGACGAGCGCCGACCACTCGGGCTGCGAGTAGATGTCGATCGTGTGGATGGGGGAGCCGTTCGAGCGGGCGAGCAGCGCGGCCGAGCCGGCGGTGGAACCGACGTCGACGGCTCCGGCACGCAGCAGCTCGTTGGCCTTGTTCGAACCGGCGGACTGGGTCCACGTGACGGTGACGTCGTCGCCGAGGGCGTCCTCGATGAAGCCCTGGTCTTTCACGATCAGGCTGAGCGGGTTGTAGGTCGCGAAGTCGATGTTCAGCGTGTCGGTGCTCCACTCGCCGCTGGACGCGCCCGCGGCTTCCGCGGGCTCGCCCTGCGCGTCCTCGCCGGTGACGCAGCCGGTAAGGGCAAGGGCTGCGGCCGCTCCCAGGGCGAGGGCGGCGAAGGAGGCGCGGCTGCGGCGGGCGGGGGAGGTGCGGTTGGTGGTGCTGGTGCTGCGGCCGGCCGGGGTGCCGGTGGTGCCGGTGGTGCCGGTCGTGTCGGTGTCGTGCGTCATGGTGTCGTCTCCGGTGCTGTGTCGGGGATGGCGTGGTGCTCGAGGTGTGCGGTTCGGGGAGGTGCGTCTGCTGTGGCTGTTCCGTCACGAGACGGATCAGGCTGTGGCGTGGTTGCTGTGGCTGATCGGTTACGAGACGGATCAAGACCTGGCGTGGCCGGTGAGGATGGCGTGGCTGGTGGCGCCGGCGTGGCCCGCGGGGACACGGTGGACGCCGAGGCCCTCGAGCAGCTCCTGGCGGAGGACGGCGAGCTCGGGGGCGTCGCGGTCTCGACGGCGGGCTCCGGGGACCGTGACGATGCGCTGGATGCTGGTGGCGCCTCCTGCGATGTCGGAGTGCGTCGAGTCGGCGCTCGTCGGGTCGGCGCTCGCCGGGTCGGCAGGCTGCTGGCCGATGTCGGCGAGCAGCACGATGCGGTCAGCGAGGTAGAGGGCCTCGTCGACGTCGTGGGTGACGAGGACGACCGTGGTGGGGAGGGCATCGTGGACGTCGAGGAGCAGGTCCTGCATGCGGAGGCGGGTGAGGGCGTCGAGGGCGCCGAAGGGCTCGTCGAGGAGGAGGACCGCGGGCTGGCGGGCGAGGGCCCGGGCGAGGCTGGCGCGCTGGGCCATGCCGCCGCTGACCTCGCGGGGGCGGCGGGCTCCGGCGGGCGTGAGGTGGACGAGGTCGAGGAGCTCGGTGAGGCGGGCGTCGCGCTCGGCCTTCGTGAGCTTGGGGGAGGTGGAGGTGCTGCTCTTGCTCGGCTTCGGGAGGCCGAGGGCGACGTTGTCGCGGAGGGTGCGCCAGGGGAGGAGGCGCGGCTCCTGGAAGGCGACGGCGCAGCGCTGGTCGGCGTGGCGGGCGGGCTCGTCGCCGATCCGGACGGTGCCGGTGTCGGGCTGGTCGAGTCCGCCGAGCTGGCGGAGCAGCGTCGACTTACCGCACCCGCTCGGCCCGAGCACAGCGACGATTTCGCCGGCGGCCACGTCGAGGTCTACCCCGTGCAGCACCGGCCGGTCGAACCGCCGGCCCACACCGCGCAGGGTCAACGGCAGAGCGCGGGAGGCGGTCGTCGAGGAGGCGGGCATGTCCCGACGGTAGGGCGGGGTGGCAGGTGCTGTCGCGTGAGGTGTAACCCGGCGCAACAGTGGTGGGTCAGGCCCAGGCTGCGCGGGCCGCTTTCGCGGCAGGTGATGAGTTGTACTGGCGCAGTGCTCGCTTGGACGGTGCAGCCCGGAGGTGGGTCAGGTCGTCGCGGGTCACTCGGAGCGACTCCTTGGACACGCCGGGGGCGTACGTGATGCCCGAGCCGTCGGTCTCGATGACGAGCAAGAAGGCGTCGAAGGCCGTGTGGTGGTTGAGGCAGAGGGGCAGCCCGTTCTGGGCGTGATCGGCGCCGCCGACACTCTTGGGGATGAGGTGCGCGCCTTGGATGAGCCGTGGCACGTCGATGTCGCACAGGGCGCACTCGCTGCCGTAGCGGATGAGAACGTCCGTTTTGAAACGGCGCTGCTGGTTCCGCTGCTGGACGAGGCGGAGTGTCTGCTTAGGGAGCCCGCCGAAGAGTTCGACGTCGTCCTCGGTCTCGGGTAGTTGCTCAGCGGCGGCGAGGGGCAGGACGGCGTCGACGAGGGTGATGAAGAAGGCCTTGTCATCGTCGTCGTAGGTGTCCACGTAGCCGAGGCGCACGTCTTTCAAAGTCGCCTTGTAGGCGTTGCTGACCAGGACGAAGAGAGGAAGACCAAGGGACTGCGCGCGTTTAACGGACTCGATCTCGTTCTTGTCGAACGCGGGGTGCCTGTTCGTGGAGGGGTAGTGGTACTCGAGGCGGTCGTCGACGATCGAGTCGGCGTACGTCTTGCCCGTGTTCAACAGCGTGAGGGCTACTCGGCCGGGCGCATCCCGGGCCCATTCAGCCTGGCCGTCGAAGAAGATGCCTGCCTGGCCGCGGTAGAGGCCGAGCGCCCGGACGGCGTCGGGTGCAAGGCCGCTGGCGTCACCCTCGGCGGACAAGCGGGACCACAAGTCGAGACGGCGCGCGTGCTCGCCCGTCGTCCAGTCGATGATCCCCACAAAGAAGATCATGACTCACGTATGCCAGATCTCAACTGATATTCGTGCCCCCAGCTCAGGGGCACTTCGGGGTGCGCGAAGAGGGCCTCAGGATCGGCTATGCTGTTCGAGTTGCCTCGGTCGGGGCAACACCAAGAGGTTCACTCTCTGGAGCGAATTTCTCGGGCTGTGGCGCAGCTTGGTAGCGCACTTGACTGGGGGTCAAGGGGTCGCAGGTTCAAATCCTGTCAGCCCGACCATATAGGGGCCTGAAATCCGGCGTAAGTCGCGGAGTTTTGGGCCTCTTGCTTGAGCAGGCGCTCCCTTGTTGTGCACTCGTCGTGCAAGCGCCGGGGGGACACGTCCCGAGGCGCCCTCCGCGGAACGTCGGACGGGATGCCTGCTCAACGTCGCATGGACGTCGCTCGTCACGGAGACGAGCTACAGGCCGAGCAACTTCGACACGAGCGCGATGCCAGTGTCGCTCACCAGCAGCAGCGACATGTACTCGTTCCTAGTACGGTCGGCATTCTCACGTCGTTGACGCGCAGCGTTTGTTGAGTGCCTTCAGTGGAGACTGCGGCCGGATGTTTGCGAGGCGCTCGAGCAACCGGACGGCCCGCGTGGTTCCGTGATGGGTTGCCCGTCTTAGTGCGGCACACTGCGCCCGGGGTTGCACCGCAGCGAGAGCCCTCGCCCGTCACATCCTGGGTTTGTCGCGGCTGAGCTTCTAGCTGCAGATAGAAATAGTCGGTCGAAACGTCCGCTCCGTAAGCGATGAACTCCTTAACCTCATCACGCTTCTCCGCGATGGTACTAAACCATTCGTCTCGCAGATCAGGGACTACATGAAACCGGTCATACATCGCGACAATAAACCGCCGTTGCGGCCGCGGCCCACCCACGCCGCCGTTGTACAGATGAAAGCCCTCGGCTCGAAGCCGCGCGATCGTCAAGACCTCCGCGTAGTCGAGTTCGGCCTGGTCGTCGTAGTAGCCGAGGATCGTCTTCGAGAACGCTTGTTCGCCGTGCTTGGTGATTGCCTGCGTGAAGTAATCGCCACTGCCCAAATAAGTCGCGACCTTGAGCTCAGTCATCTGGCTCGATTGGCCGACGTAGAGCACGTCATCCACGGCGTTCCTGGTTACGTAGAGATAGCCGATGTGCATGAGTCCCCTTGGTCTAAGATCAAGCTTTGCTAGAACGCTATCGTCTTGCCGTTGGTTGCGACCCGTTATAGGTGGTGCAATATGATCCCGGTTTGCCGCGGATGTGTTGCCAGCGCGGTCCGCGCAACCTAGGGTCTACCTGGGCCCGCGCGAATGTTCGGGGAATGCTCGACAAGAGTTCGCCTCGCAGCACCAGACGCCGCCCACAGCAGGGCGGAATCGTCTCTCGGGCTCGCTGGCGGCCGCAGGCTTCAGCATCGCGAGCCCGACCAAAGTGACGAGCCCGTCAAATTGTCTGGCAGAACCACCGTAGCTTGCGTGACCCGCGACGATCTTTCCCCGCCGATGCTGAGTCTTCCACTTGGTTTTCGTTGCCTGGCCCGTGCGTCGTTGGCAAAGAGACGCAGAGCGACGGTGGATCTCACTGCTACGTTCATCCGCATGACTGTCAGCACAGCAATGAATGCGGTCAAGACCGTGGTGGCGGAGCGGGAATGGGAGCAATTTCATTCGGAAGGAAACCTTGCGAAGAGCGTCGCCATCGAAGCCGGGGAGTTGCTGCAGTGCTTTCAGTGGGGATCTGACTTCGATGCGGACCGCGTACAGGACGAGCTCGCAGACGTGCTGACCTACTGCTTGCTGCTAGCCGACAAGCTTGGCGTGGACCCGGAGCAGATCGTCATGCAGAAGCTTGCCATCACGCGGAAAAAGTACCCGGTGGACAAGGCTCGCGGCCGGAGCGCCAAATACGATGCCCTCTGATATCGTCCGCGTGCCCTTCGCCCGTGAGGCAGTCAATCTCTGGGCGCTGACCGATGCGCGCCACGTCGACTGGCCAGTCGTCTACGTCTTGGATCAGTCGAGGCCTCAGCGTTCTGGACAGCATCCGCAGGAACGTCTTCGAGACATCTACGTGGGGGAGACCCGCAACGCTGCGGGCCGGATGCGGCAGCATCTCGCAAACCCGGACAAGCGCCAGCTCGACACCGTCCGCGTCGTCGTCGACGAGACCTTCAACAAGTCAGCGTGCCTGGACCTCGAGTCGAGGCTCGTCCAGTTGCTCTCAGCAGACGGCGCCTACAGCGTGCTGAATCGCAACGACGGCATCACTTCGGCCAACTACTACGACCGTGAGCGGTACCGAGGCGTCTTCACGGACGTCGTGCAGCAACTCAGATCCGAGGGGGTGTTCACGCGGCCCATCCCGGAGATCGAGAACAGCGACCTCTTTAAGCTGTCGCCGTTCAAGGCGTTGACGCAAGATCAGGCTGCGGCTCTAGAAGACATCTTGGAAGGGTTGTTCACCGACCTCCGCGACGAGCGCGGTGACACGAGCGTCATCCAGGGACACCCGGGCACCGGTAAAACTGTCGTCGCCATCTACTTGCTCAAGCTGCTGGTCGACATCGGCTCCGCGCCTCCTGCCGACGACTTCGACGGGGACTCGCTCTTCGCCGACTTCTTCCTGGGCGAGTACCCGGCTCTGCTGGCGGGCCTGCGCGTCGGCATGGTGGTGCCTCAGCAGTCGTTGCGCGAGTCGATCAAGCGCGTGTTCCGCAAGACGCCTGGTCTCGACCCGGCCATGGTGCTCACGCCGTTCGAGGTCGGGCAGGCGGATGGCGAGTGGGACCTGCTTCTCGTCGATGAGGCACACCGGCTGAATCAACGGGCCAACCAGTCGACGGGTGTGCTCAACGCGAAGTTTCCCGTCATCAACGAACGCCTCTTCGGGGCCGACGACCTCGCGAAGACGCAACTCGACTGGATCCGCGCCAAGAGCCGCCACCAGATTCTCCTGGTCGACGAGGCCCAGAGTGTGCGACCGGCAGACCTGTCCAAGGAGTCCGTAGTCGCGCTCCTCGAGGACGCTCGTGCCCGGCGCCGGCACTACAGGCTGTCGACGCAGATGCGGGTCAAGGCCGGTGCCGACTACGTCGGTTACGTGCGGGACGTCCTTCGCGTGCCTCGCTCGGGCCACGTCGCGGGCAGCGTGTTGCCGAGGTCCTTCGAAGGCTACGACCTGCGGGTCTTCGACGATCTCGGCAAGATGCATGCGGAGATCCGCGCGCGGGATGCCGAGCACGGCCTCGCTCGACTCGTTGCGGGCTACGCGTGGAAGTGGGCCTCGAAAAAAGACCCCGAAGCGGCCGACATCGAAGTCGATGGTGTTGCTCTGCAGTGGAATCGGACGTCGAAAGACTGGATCGCGTCCAAGGGTGCATTGGAGGAGGTCGGCTCGATCCACACTGTGCAGGGCTACGACCTGAACTATGCCGGAGTGATCATCGGTGGAGATCTTCGCTACGACGTCGAGCGCAATGAGCTCTTCGTCGATCGAGCCTCTTACTTCGACACGAAGGGGGCTGAGAACAACAAGCAGCTCGGGCGTTCGTACACGGATGCGGAGCTGCGCGAGTTCATCAGCAACATTTATGGGGTGCTGCTGACCCGGGGGATCAGGGGCGCCTATGTGTACGCCGTCGACCCTGGGATGCGGGTCTACATCGAGAGGTACTTCTCGGCATGACCGCCAGAATGGTGACACCGCAGGAGCTCTCCCGGGAACTCGCCGTCCCGGGCCAGGCCATCCGCAAGTATCTGCGGACTCATCACGCCGACGGGCATTCCGACTATGAGAGATGGCAGCTCGATGACGTTCAAGCCGATGCCGTCCGCGCATACTTCTCTTCCGGCCCAGACCCGCATCCGACCGACTCGCTCGCCGACTGGTCGTCGTGGGTGCCCTTTTTTGCCGCCGCCAAGGTGGCTCCGACGGCGCCTGGTGTCTACATGTTCCGTGCCCGGACGACGTTCGAGGTCGTCTATGTCGGCATGGCCGGCGAGCGCAGTGGCAAGGGGCTGCGGGGAAGACTCGACATCTACCTGCGCGGGCGCGGAGCTGTATCGGGTTTCGGAGGGGCTGCGCCGGACAGGGCCTTGTCAGACGTTGCGTGGGTGACGCGTCGCCTTGAGCTGCTCAGTAAGTCGGAGGGCGCCAGGACCACAGAATGGGCCAAGGCTGCCATCGAACGCGCAGACGTCGAGGTTCGGTGGTCGATCAGCCGCGATGAGGCTTTAACCCGGGCCCTCGAGTCACGTGTGCTGAGGTCACTCGATGCCGAGCCTCTGTGGAACCGGCAACGTCCCAAGAACACGGACTTCGAAGAACTATGAGTCAGCCGTCATCACGTCTGGTGGGCGGAACGTCGTGATCGCACGTCGGATGAAGGACCCCGAGTATCGCCAGAGCCAACTCGACTCCGTCCACGAGGGGCACATAGCCCCGATCACGGACTTCATCAGCCGTCTCAGCGCCGAGCGGCCGGAGCTCGCAGGAGTGCCGTTCGTAGCGCCTCACTATCGCCCCGAGACTGCGCGCATCCTGTCGCTATCGTCGAACCCTGGACCGCGCGCTGGCGGGAAAAAGGGATCAGGGCTGCTGTCTGTCCAGAACGACGACGCGTCTGCCGAACGGATGCTCAATATGTCCGCAGCCGCCGGAATTCGGGACGAAGACGTAGTCCCATGGAATGCTTTTCCGTGGTTCGTCCACGGACAGCTCCCTAACGGCCTGACGTCTGAGTACATCGAGCAAGGCGTCCATGTCCTCAGCCGGTTTCTCGACCTGTGCCCGAGCGTCGTCTCCATCGTCGCCCACGGGGGTGATGCTCATCGGTGCGCTCAACTGCTTCGGTCGTCGCGCATCGTGGGCCCGTTGGTTCGTCGGCGGGGCATCCACACCTGGGATGCACGCCACACGAGCAACCGGGCGTTCATCCTCTCGCCGCAGCAGCGTCGAGACGCAGAAGAAGACATGGTCGAGACCTACCGGCAGGCCATGACGCACGCGGGGCTACTACCGCGAGAACCGTGAACCGCTCGTCGATTCCCATTTAGTCCTTCTCCAGGCGACCTCCCGGCTGCAGGCCGTTCCGTGTCAAGTACTGCAGAGCCAGCTCGACCGTCGTGACCTTGCGTTTCAGGCTCTTGATGCCGGGAGCTGTGTCGTCACTGAATTCGTCCATTCGCTCGAGTTGGCGTCGAACTTCACGTTCGATCTCGGTGAGGACGCTCCAGACCGCAGGGTCCTGGTCCAGCCTCTGGCTCTGTCGCAGGATCGTGGCGGCGAGTCGCCGCTCCACCACTGCTTCGAAGGTCGCAGCACTCGTACCCTGACCGGCCAGCCCGTAGGCGATGCCCCCTCCACCCGCTGAGACCAGGGTGCCAGCCGTCAGCAGGCCGCCGATCATTCCTCCTGGCCCGAACGTCGCTAGGGCGCTGGTGATCGCCGCGGCGCCGGCGAGGCCGGGGGCCGCCGCTAGTGCGAGTCCGCCTGTCGCGACGACAAGTGCCGCAGCGCCGACGCCGAGGGCGCCCCACTTGATCCAGTTGACGCCACGGCCGGGGGTCAACTCGCTTCGGGCGCGTTTCGCGGCTTCAAACACGTCCGACCCGTACTTGGTCCCGAGTCCCATCTCCGCGCAGAGTTCCTTCATGGCCTCCTGCCACTTGTCTCGCGGCAGATCTATCTCGAACGGTCGGATGACGTTCTCGGCGGCCAAGACGGTCAAGAGAGTGACGGCCTCGTCCTTGTTGAGGTAACGACTCGGATGCGGCTCCACCAGTGGTTCTGCGGGATCTGCGAGGTCGACAGCAAGGCGCATCACGTCGTTGGGCACCTGCCTCCCGACGCTCTCGTTCCTAGCAACGATGTCGCGCACGGCGGCAGCTTGGACCTGGCGCAAAGCCCCGCTGAACCGATCCAGGTCGTCGCCCTTGAGCTGTCTCCTCATGAGGTGCGCGTATCGCAAGGCCATCAGAGCAAGGGATTCGGCTTCGTCTAGGACGATGTCCACTCCGACCTCACGTCGTGCGACCTCTTTCGACGTCGAACCGAAGAGAGCAAAGCCGATGGCGGCAGCGACAGTCTCTGAGCTGAGGTACTCCTCGGCGAAGTGACCCCGGACTACATCCCACGTCGTCTCGATCCGGAAATCGACCATCCACGGAAACGCTGAGGAGAGTCCGCGACGAGCAGCCACCGGATCTGACGTGTTCCAGAAACTGACCCACCAGGACAAGTTCGTGGGGGGCTCGCGAAGCGTGTCCCTGAGCTTGTCGATGTCGAAGGCCCCGTTCGACAGAGGGCTTCCGATGGTCACCATTCCTGCGATCTCGATCCCGACAGGCAAGCGTCGAAGCAGGTCTGCAGCGATCACCGAACCCAGGCTGTGGCCAACGATCACGAGCTGGCCGGATGTCGGCAGGCTGGCCAGGATCCGGTTCAGGACCTGAGCTCGGATCTGAGGATCCGAAAGGTAGTTGCGAGCTTGTCTGAAGAAAGGGAGCGCGATCGACGCGCCGACGGCCGTGTCGAGACCGGGGATGCCTTCCCCGCGGACGTGATGGCCGAGTCGAGACTCAATGGCACCCATCCGAGCCTCGAAAGCTCGTCGATTCTGTTTGGCAGCATCGCGGGTCGCCGCCTTCACCGTGACGTCGGGTAGGTCCTCCTTCACGTCCCAACCGACCAGCGCATGGCTGTACTTGGGGGCGATCACCTGCCCATCTCTCAAGGCTGGGTACCCCAGCTCCTTGAGGGTGCTGGACAAGAATCCCCGCCAGGTGTCCTCTCTGTCGCTCGGACCCACACCATGGAGGAACAGCAGGATCGGTTCGGTGGGCACAGTCGATTCCATTCGTGTCAAGCAGTCGCGAGGTCAGGTGAAAGTGCGCGAGTGATCAGGCGTAGGACTTGATGACGCTACGGATCGCGTCCGCGTGCTCGTAGATGCCGTCGAGCGACTCGATCGCATGCCTGGTCTCGACCTTGTCGGCGTCGAAGATGCCGAGGTATTTCTGCTTCTTGCCGTTGAAGTGCAGACGCGCGATCGGCTTGCGATTGTTGTCGTCGAGCAGGACCGCGAAGTAAGACTTCGCGTCACGGTGGGCGACCCGCTGGGGCTTCACCTCGCTGCACGCGATGGCCTTGACGATCTGGTAACCCTCGAGCTCTTCCAGGGTCGTCTCCGTCTCTGTGTCCCGATCGAGGTCCGCCTCGACGGCCGGCTCGCTGGTGACAGCGCCCGTAGGCGCGTCGACAGGGATCGAGGGGAAGCTCGACGAGCCGAGCGCCGTCTTGAGGCGGTCGTTGACCTGGTCGTTCAGGAACTGCTTCGAAGCCTTGGTGACGAGAGGCGTGAACTGGTCGCGCACCTTCTGCGTGAACGAGCCCTCGTAGACACGAGTCGTGACGAACTTGACCCAGTCGTCGGACGGGTCACGGAACTGAGCCGCGATGGCTCGCTTGAGCTGGCCCACGTACTTCAGCTCTTCGGCGGCACTGATGACCGAGTCGAGGTCGAAGACGTCCTTCGTCAGCTTGCTGAGCTCGGGGAGGAGGGTCTCGTCGATGTCCGACAGGTCGAGCACCAGGAAAGGCTTCTCATCCATGCGGTTCGGCTTGTCGAGGTCCGTGTAGAAGTGGTAGCTCTCACCGTTCGTCAGCACGGCGATCCGCGCGTTGGTGACGGCGAAGTAGCGGAAGAGCTGCGACGCGTGCTCGATCTTCAGCGGCTCAGTCGACTTCTTGCACTCGATGAGGATCTGCACTTCGCCGTCTCGCATGATGGCGTAGTCGATCTTCTCGCCCTTCTTCACGCCGACATCGGCCGTGAACTCGGGCACCACCTCGAGAGGGTTGAACACGTCGTAGCCGAGGATCGTCGAGATGAACGGCATGATGAACGCGTTCTTCGTCGCCTCTTCGGTCTGGATGGCCTCGCGCTGGTTCTTGACCTTCAGTGCAAGTGCGGCGAGCCGCTCGGCAAACTCCATCGTTGTCCCCTTTGTGACGTTGTCTCATGACCTTATTTCATGCTTGAGGCAGCGTGGTGCTTGTCCCGGCCATGAGTCGCACCCCGTTCGGGTGGCGTCCTCAGTAGCTGGAGCCTTGTTGAACGGACCGCGGGGAGAGGTGAGTGGGTTGATGACGATGCGCGTGAACCGCGGTCGCCGGTGCGACGGCGTGCACCGCCCTACGCGACGACGGTCGCTCCCTTGGTCCGATTGCAGCGCCAGCACAGTGTCTGCAGGTTGTCGGGCGTGCTGAGGCCGCCTCGCGACACGGGCATGATGTGGTCGACCTCGAGGAGAAGGTGGGGTTCAGCCGCGACCGAGATCCCGCAGTAGCGGCAGGTGAAGTTGTCGCGGGTCTTGATGAACGACCGGAGGCTTCTCGTCATGAGGGCTCGCTGGCCCGCCGCCGACTTGGCCCATCGGATCTTCTCCACGAGTACCGCGGAAAGAGCTTCGAGGGTCGCTGAGTCGAGCTGGATGCGGGTGGTCTGAGCGCTGTTGCCGCCGGCTGATGTGTACTGGAACTTGTACTGCGCGTAGGGCATCGCTATCGCCGACAGGTGAGCCCCGATCTGGTCCCAGAATTCCTTGCGGTAGTGCTTCTGGATGAAGCTGGGCGGCGCGATCCGATTCAGGAGGTCTTTCTCGCGTCCCCGGACGTTGGCGGCCGCCTCCTCCAGCCGGGATATGTCGCTCGCCACCCTCTGCACGTCGGCGAGAGTGTCCTGTTGCGCTTGCACGTGGAAGTACTTCATCAGGTACTTGATGGGCTCGGCACTCGCGTTCCGGACGACCTGCAGTGAGGCGTTGTGAACGTGCGGGGCGTACTCGGCGACGTTGCGGTCACGGCGGTTGTTCCATGACGAGTCGTTCACGAAGGTGGCGAGGTGAGCATGCTGTCCTGTCGAGGACGCACCGAGCTCGAATGAGCCCTGGGCCCTGATCTCGGCCACGTAGTCCACGACAGCGTTGTGCTCGGCGACCAATGACGCCACAGCTTCGCGCAGACCCGTGAAGTGATCCGAGCGGAAGTACCGCGCCGCGCGTATCGAGCGCACGATCGGATTCGCGATCAGGACGAGCAAGAACGAGAGGACGCCGAGCCAGAAGCTTCCCGAGGCTGAGATCACCAGGATCGGGCTCGCGATGAGCAGGATGATGAAGAGTGCTTTCGGCACGGCGAGATCCCCCAGGATTCGGCAGGTGTCACATGACCAGACGTCATGTGACAGAAGTTCGACTCTGCCAGAGCGCGGGATGCATCCGTGAGCGCCCTTTCGGGGGTCACCTCGAGTTTGAGCATCGAAACGGCGCCAGTCATACATCGGCGACGCCTGTACCAGCCCGACCCAGGTCGAGGTGCTGCTAGCTAGCCGCGCGTGCCTACCCAGAGGCCGTCTCGTGCTCGGGTCATCGCTACGTATAGTTCGCGTCGGTCGAGCTCGCGACGTTCGCGCTCTGTCTCGGACGACGGAGCAGACGCGTCGCGCTTCAGCAGCTCGGGCTTAACCCGCGCGAGCAGGACCTGCTTGAACTCGAGGCCCTTGGCTCGCTTCACTGTTCCGACCTTGACGGCGTCGGTGGGCTGACCGTCGTAGTCGAGGAGGTCGACCACTGGCAGGCCTGCGGTGACCAGCGCCTCCTTCGTGGCGGTTGCATCCCAGTTCGTCGCGGCAAGCACCCCGATATCGCCCAGCGACATCCCGACGAGGTGCATCACATCGCGCACCCTCGCCACCAGGGCAGTGTCATGCTCAGGCCAGGTGGCATGGCGCGCAAGGACGGGATCGGACCCCGTGCGGGTGACGGCCTTCACTCCGTCGATGCCCTGTCCTGTGCCTTCGATGTCCATGTACTCGTCGCCGAGCACCGCCGCGTTGGCGAAGGCCAGGATCTCGGCCGTGTTGCGGTGGTTGATGTCGAGGACGACTCCGCGTCCGCTCAAGGAGATGCCGACCTCGGAGAGCGTGTAGCCGCCGGGGTAGATGGTCTGCTGACCGTCACCGATCAGGGTGAGACCGTCGGGCCGGTTGCCGACCAGGCTGTGGAGGAGCGCGACCATGGCGCAGGTGAGGTCCTGGGCCTCGTCGACGATGACGGCGCCGTACCCCGCGAGCGGCTTCTGTCTCACGCTCGCAAGGGCCATCAAGATGACGTCGGCGAAATCGACCGCTTTGCGTCGGCGGAGCGCCTGGTCATACCGCTCGTAGAGGGACCAGACGAGGCGGCGCTGATCGATCGTGAGACGGTGTCGACGGCCGACGCGCGCGAGGTCCGCGTACTGCTCGAACGCGCGGATGCCGCGGCCCTTGATGACGTAGGTGATCTCGTCCTTCCAGTAGTCGGAGGACATCCTTGAGGAACCGAGCGCGCCTCCTTCGCCTCTACCAGCCCACGCTTCGCTGAACGCAGCATCGGCAGCCTTCGGGTCGATGCGGACGGACGTGCCCCGGTCCCGGAGGATGCCGAGGGCCAGTTTGTGGATGCTGGTGAACTCGACCTGGTGGACGAACTCGGGAGCCATCCTGCCGAAGAGGTTCTCGAGCACGACCGGGAGCGTCTTGACGAAGGTCGTGAAGAGGATCTTGCCCTGACCTCCGCGGGCCAGGTAGGCGGCGCGGTGGAGGCCGACGACGGTCTTGCCGGTGCCGGCAGATCCTCGGATGCGGGCCGGGCCGTTGAAGCTGCGGCGGGCGAGTTTCGCCTGGGCAGGGTCGAGGAACGACATCCACTGCTCGATGGGGGCCTCGAGCACGCCATCGAGCAGGGCCGCGTTGACCTCCTCCGCGGTCATGAGTTCGGCCGTGTCGACGGGGTCTGTCGGGCGTGTCAACACTGGCTCGGGCACGGTGACGTCGATGGCGGAGGACGTCCGCAGGACGGGGAAGTGGTCGAGGACGCGATGCAGCACCAGGTCGACCTGCTGTGACGTCAGGCGGGCGCCGGGGGAGGTGATGTGGCGGAGGGCGTCATGCTCGCCGATGACCGACACGGGTCCGACATTCTCCTTGATGCCCCTGCGGCCGGCCAGGACCGCTACGGCGTGGACCTCGAGCGCACCGAGCCCCACCTCGGCGAGGAGCGCCTCGGTGTTGTGGGCGAGGTCGGCCATGTTCGCGAGGTCGTCGGACACGTCCGCCTGGCCCCGGAAGATGCGACCACCCTGGATCGACACTTCCTTCCACGCCTTGGTGTCGACGATATAGACGCCCGAGGGGCCGACGACGATGAGGTCGACCTGGGCGCCGCTGCGGCGGCTCCCCGGCCAGGCTCGATCCGGCAGGAGCGTGTAGCCGACTGCGGCGAGCGGGGCGAGGACGCCGGCGACACGGCTCTCGGTGATGCCGGCGAGGCCGTAGCGAGCGGCCGCGTCGCGTGCCTCAGCAGCCGCCTGCTCGTGTGCTTCGGCCAAGGCTTGCTGGCGAAGCGCTTCTTCTCGTGCGGACGCGCCTGCTGCGGCCATGTCGTTCCCCCGTGGTCAGGCCGCGCCTGGTCGGGCGCGGTCTGTGAACCATGCTCACATGCGGGGCCGTCTGGGCTGGCGGGGTGCGGGGACCCAGTAGAGGGGTGGATGAGTGTTCGACGCTTCGCCGTGAGCGACGGGCCCAGCCTTCCCCGAACGCGCGAAGTCATAACCGACTAGACGGTACTTTTCGCAGATGTCGAACAATGTTCACCTCCAGCGTCGCTCTGCTGCGGCCGTCTTCTTCTTGCCTCTCGTCACCTTCGGGATCTACTCCATCGTCTGGTACGCCAAGACTCGCGGAGAGGTGAACGCGAGCGGTGCGAGCGCGATCACGACCTGGTGGATCCTCTGCCCCTTCGGCCTCTTCTGGTACCTCTGGTCGCTGGCCAAGGGCATCAACGTCGCCACGGGGCTCGGGACTGGTGGGAACTACGCGCTCCTCCTCCTGGGTGGTATCGGCCAGGCCATCGTGCAGGCGCGCATGAACAATGCCCAGACTGGCGCCCCGGTCGCCGTCACGCCGGCGATGGCCTAGACCCCCGTGTCTCTCGCGATGAAAAGCTGGTGGAACGGTCTGACGAACAAGGGGCGCCTCATGACGGGAGCTGGGGGAGTCGCCGCTCTGCTCGTCGCCGGGGCTCTCATCGCCCCGGACAGCAGCAGCGGTTCGGCGTCTGCCGACACTGCTGTGCAGAGGACAGCGTCGGCCAGCCCGACGCCGACGCCCACGCCGACGCCAGTGGTCACCATCGAGAAGGTCGACGTCAGTGAGGCGATCCCGTTCGACGCCGTCACGGTCGACGACGCCGGACGAGACATCGGACAGGACGCCGTCACCACGACCGGTCAGGACGGCACTCGCGTCAAGACGTACGAAGTCACCTACACGGACGGCGTCGAGACGTCGAGGTCGCTCGCGAGCGAGGCCATCGCGTCGCCTCCGGTCCAGCAGGTCACGAGCAGGGGAACGCGGGAGCCCTACGTGGCACCGGCGCCCGCACCGGCCCCCGTGCCCGCGCCTGCTCCGCAGGGCTGCGACTCGAACTACTCGGGGGCCTGCGTCCCGGTGGCCTCTGACGTGGATTGTGACGGCGGCAGCGGCAACGGGCCCGCGTACGTGCAGGGGCCCGTATGGGTCGAGGGCTACGACATCTATGACCTCGATCGCGACGGGGACGGCATCGCCTGCGACTAGGACTTCCTGTCGGGGCCAGTTGGTCGAGTGGTCGAAAGTGGTCGTTCGTCGCTCGATGGGGGACCATTTCTGACCACTCGAGGACGAAGGGCGTGGGGGTGCTGCCGAGAGGCAGCGCCCGGACGCCCTTCCGGGCGTTAAGAGGACTTGGCTAGGCAGTGGCACTGGAGGCCGCGTGTAACGAGTGCGTGAAGCTTCGGGGCGGGAGGGGGAAGGCGCCAGCCACGCTCGAGGCCAGTAGCTGCGGGGATCGCGGGGTGCAGAGTGCGCTCGTAAGTGCCGCCTCCTGCGGGCTGACAGCCTCGCGGCGGGGCCGCGCGTCCCTTGTCGTTCAGCGGAACGATAAGGGGAAGGCCATCCCCGCGTGACACCGATCGTCCCTGAACACCGATCCGGCCTGAGCCGGCGCACCGTGCTGGCCGGCACGCCGGGCTCGCCGGGCTCGGCCTGCTCACCCTGTCGGGCTGCACGCCGGCTCGCAGCAACCCGACCATCCCCGCGGCCGCCGCCACGGGCACAGCAAAGAGGGGCGGACGCCTGCGCATCGCGCGACCCGCCGCCTCAGCTGCGGAAACCCTCGACTCGGCCAGCTCCCTCTCGGCCTACGAGTACCTCGGCGCCCTCTACAACCGCCTCGTCAAGCTCGACGAGCAGGGCGTCACCGTGCCCGACCTCGCCGAGGAGTGGTCCGCCACCCCCGACGGCGTCACCTGGACCTTCCGCCTGCGCCAGGGCGTCACGTTCCACGACGGACGACGCTTCACGGCCGCCGACGCCATCTACTCGATCGAGCACATCCTCGACCCCGACACCGGCTCGCCCCAGGGCGAGGTGCTCGCCGCCATGATCGGCCCGGGCAGCATCGAGGCGTTCGGGGACCACTTCGCCGGACGTCCCGTGCTCGACGTCATCGACTTCTCCCCGATCCAGGACACGACCGCCCGCGTCAACGCCCTGCTCGCCGGCCGGATCGACCGCATCTCGCAGACCGACCTCGACTTCGCCACCGCCCAGGTCGTCAGCGCCTCGAGCACCGCCACCGTCGCCCGCTCGGCCAACGCTCAGTGGCACACGATCCCCGTGCCTGCCACCCAAAGCGCCTGCCTTGATGAGCAGCGCCGCGCAGAGCAGACGCGTCGGCCTCTGAGGCGACGTCGCCGACGACGGCCGCCGGCGAAGCTGGCTCGACGGGCAGTGCGGTCTGACAAGGGGGTAGCGGTCGCTACCGGGAGGCCACCTCACGGGATGACGTGGATGGCGGCGTCAGCGGCGTCGGCGACCGGGCTCGCACCTCCTCGGCAGGTGCTGGTCCCGTGAGCGGGGCGCGGCAGAAGCCGGCCGTCCGGCGGGCGCTGATCGTGGAGGCGGCGCGCGGGGTGATCCTCCGCGAGGGACTCGGCGGCACGCGGCTGCGCGACATCGCGGGGGAGGCGGGCGTCTCGGTGGGCACGGTGACCTACCACTTCGAGAGCGTCGCGGAGATCCTGAACGAGGTGGTGGTGCTCGAGACGGCGCGCTTCTCCTCGTCGATCATCGAGGCGGTCGACTCCGAGCCGGACCCGGTCGTCGGCGTGCGGATGCTCGTCGAGCCGCTCTTCGCCGCGACGGACGCGAGCGACGAGCACTGGCGGCTCTGGTCGGACTACTGGACGGCCGTCGCGCGGAAGCCCGCGGTCGCCGCGGAGTACGTCGAGCGGATCCGCGTCTGGGAGGCGTGCCTCACGCGGACGCTCCGGCGCGGGGCGGAGTCGGGCGCGTTCCCGGCGCTCGCGGCCGGGGTCGGGGCCGGCCCGGACGGGGCCGAGGATGGACCCGGTGCTGGCCTGGACGGCGCCGATCGTGCGTCTGAGGTGGCGCTCAAGCTCGCCGCGTACAGCGACGGGGTCGCGACGCATCTCGCGCAGAAGGCTCCGGGGCTGACGTCGGCGCTGGCGCTGACGTGGATGTGGACGTTCCTCGGGCACGAGACGGGCGCCTCCTTCGCCTGACGCCGCCATCCCGCCGTGCACGTGACGCTCGACCTGCGTCGTGGGCACGGTGGCTGCCGTCCTCGGGGCGGTGCGCGGTCGCCGGGTCGGCCGCCCCCAGAACGGGTGGTTCTTCTCGGTCGACACCGCTGCGGCGGACGACCGTCGTGAGGGTGCCGGTGCCGATCCGGCTGTGCGCTCCGCCTCGAACGGATGGGCCGGCAGAGCCGGGGGGCGGTGCCGATCCGCGTCGTTCCGGGGGTGTGCGCCGGCCAGGCGCCGGGGCAACATCTCGAAGCTTCTCTCCGCACCGTGCCCCGGCACAAGGGTGGCCGCAGAATTCGCCCGTGGGCCGGACGGGTGAGAGACGAATCCGTCTCATTTTCTAGCCCGGGGATTCGTCGACGAAGACAGTCGCACCGGGCGTGAGCTTCGACTTACTCTCACCTCACGGCAGCGGGTCCACGCTTGCCCTCCCGACCGGCCTCCCGACCGGTCCGACCGTCGAACACCCGACCTGACGGTCACCCCGACCGCCGGCCACCCGACCGGACGGTCACCCCGGCCACCCGACCGGACGGACCCGCGGCCGAGGCGCAGCCCTGCCCTCTACCCGAAGAAGGACAACACCCATGCATGTCGTCGTGTCCGGCGGAGCCGGATTCCTGGGATCGCACCTGTGCGAGGCCCTGCTGTCACGAGGGGACCGCGTCACGTGCGTGGACAACCTCTCCACCGGTCGCGAGGAGAACCTCGCGACCGTCATCGACCACCCGAGGTTCGCGTTCGTCGAAGCAGACGTCACGACGTGGACGCCCTCGGCCGAGCACGTCGACGCCGTGGCCCACCTGGCGAGCGCGGCCTCCCCGCCCGACTACCACCGGATGCCCCTCGAGACGCTGCTCGTCGGCAGCCGCGGCACCGAGGTCATGCTCGAGCTGGCCGCGCGGGACGGCGCCCGCTTCATCGTGGCCTCGACCAGTGAGGTCTACGGCGACCCGCACGTGCACCCCCAGCGCGAGGACTACTGGGGCCACGTGAACCCGGTCGGCCCCCGGAGTGTCTACGACGAGGCCAAGCGCTACGCCGAGGCCGTCACGATGGCCTACGGCCGGTCGCGAGGCACGGACGTCGGCATCGTCCGCATCTTCAACACGTACGGGCCGAGGATGCGCGCCGTCGACGGCCGCGTCGTCACGTCGTTCATCGCCCAGGCGCTGAACGGCGACGCGCTCACGATCTACGGCGACGGCTCGCAGACGCGCAGCTTCTGTTTCGTCGACGACCTCGTCCGCGGCCTCGTGGCCATGATCGACTCCCGCGAGACCGGCCCCGTGAACATCGGCAACCCTGCCGAGCGCACCGTCGCGAGCCTCGCCGAGCTGGTCGTCGCCCTCTCGGGCTCCCGGTCCGAGATCGAGTACCACCCGCTGCCGACCGACGACCCGACCCGGCGCCGGCCCGACATCCAGCTCGCCCACCGCGAGCTGGGCTGGACGCCCCGCGTCGGCATCCTCGACGGCCTCAAGCGCACCATCGAGTGGTTCGCCTCCCGCCCGGAGGAAGTCCGCGAGGCGGCCGAGGCGCTGCGCGGCGGACAGCCGACGGGCACCGCGGTGCCGGTCACCTCGCTGACCGCCTCGGCAGGCGCTCCTCTCGACTCGTCCCTCGAGGACCTGGCCGGGCGTCTCGTCGCCCAGCCGGCGGCGTGAGGGGGCAGGTCGTGAAGATCACCGTCATCGGCACCGGCTACCTCGGCGCCGTGCACGCCGCAGGCATGGCCGAGCTCGGCCACGACGTCCTCGGCGTCGACGCCGACCCTGCCAAGATCGCGGCGCTCGCCGCCGGTCGCGCCCCGTTCTACGAGCCGGGCCTGCCCGAGCTGCTGGAGCGGGGGGTCGAGAGCGGCCGGCTCCGGTTCAGCACCTCGCTGGCCGAGGCCGCCGCGTTCGGCGACGTGCACTTCGTCTGCGTCGGCACCCCGCAGGTGCCCGGCTCCGACCGGGCCGACCTGCAGTTCGTCGACACGGTCGTCACGGAGCTCTCCCGCCACCTCGAGCGCCCCTCCCTGATCGTCGGCAAGTCGACGGTCCCGGTGGGCACCGCCCGCCGGCTGACCGGGCTGGCCGCAGCCGCCGCGCGACCGGGGCTCGCGCCGGACATGGCGTGGAACCCGGAGTTCCTCCGCGAGGGCTTCGCCGTCGCCGACACTCTCTCGCCCGACCGGCTCGTCTTCGGCGTCGCCGGCGTGGACGCCGAGCAGACGCTCCGCGAGGTGTACCGGCTCGCCCTCGACCGGGGCACGCCCGCCTTCGTCACGGACCTCGAGACGGCCGAGCTCGTCAAGGTGGCGGCCAACTCGTTCCTCGCCACGAAGATCTCGTTCATCAACTCGATGGCCGAGGTGTGCGAGGCGGTCGGCGCGGACGTCCGGCTGCTGGCCGACGCCATCGGGCAGGACGCCCGCATCGGCCGTCGGTTCCTCGACGCCGGCGTCGGCTTCGGAGGCGGCTGCCTGGGCAAGGACATCCGCGCCTTCCGCGCCAGGGGCGTCGAGCTGGGCGTCGGAGACGCCCTCGAGTTCCTGGCCGGGGTCGACGCGACCAACGACCGGAGGCGCGAGAAGGTCGTCCAGCTCGCCCGCGAGCACCTGGGCGGGAACCTCGCCGGGCGGCGCGTCACCGTGCTGGGCGCCTCCTTCAAGCCCGACAGCGACGACGTGCGCGACTCGCCCGCGCTGTACGTGGCTCGGGCGCTCTGGGACCACGGCGCCCTCGTCACGGTCCACGACCCGGCGGCCCTCGAGAACGCCCGGCTCGCCGCGCCCCACCTCGGCTACGCCGCGGACGTCGAGGCGGCGCTGCGCGCGGCCGACCTCGTCGTGCTGCTCACCGAGTGGCGCGACTACCGGGAGCTCGACCCGCTCCTCCTCGCCCCCCTCGTCTCCTCCCGGGTCGTGATCGACGGGCGCGGTGCCCTCGACGCCGACCGCTGGAACGCGGCCGGCTGGACGGTGCACGCCCTCGGGCGCCCCGTCGCGCCCGCCTGGGACGTCACCCCGATCATCACGTCGGCAGTCGCCGACGTGCAGTCCTCGCAGGAAGAAGCAGTCGCATGAAGATCCTCGTCACCGGCGGAGCCGGGTTCATCGGTTCCCACGTCGTCGACATCCTGTTGGGCCAGGGCCACGAGGTCCGGGTCTACGACGCTCTCGTCGAGCAGGTGCACGGCGGCGCAGGCCCTCGCCACGTGCCCGAGGAAGCCGAGTTCGTGCTCGGGGACATGAGCGACCGGAAGGCCCTCACGCGTGCCGTCGAGGGAGTCGACCAGATCGTCCACCTCGCCGCCGAGGTCGGCGTCGGGCAGTCGATGTACGAGATCTCGCGCTACGTCGACGCCAACACCGGCGGCACGGCCCGGCTGCTCGACGTGCTCGTCAACACCGAGCACCAGGTCACGAAGATCGTCGTCGCGTCGTCGATGTCGATCTACGGAGAGGGCTCGTACGAGTGCGTGGACCACGGAGCCATCGCGCCGCGGCTCCGGACCGAGGCGCAGCTGATCGCGAGGGAGTGGGAGCCCGCGTGCACCGTCTGCGGCAAGCCGCTCTCGCCCGTGCCCACGGCCGAGACCAAGCCGCTGTTCCCGACGAGCGTGTACGCCATCTCGAAGATGGACCAGGAGCTGCTGGTGCTGTCGGTCGGGGCCGCCTACGGCATCGACGTCACCGCCGTGCGCTACTTCAACGCGTACGGGCCGCGGCAGGCGCTGTCGAACCCCTACACGGGCGTCGCCGCCATCTTCAGCGGCCGCCTGCTGAACGGACAGCCGCCCGTCGTCATGGAGGACGGCCGTCAGATGCGCGACTTCGTGCACGTCGCCGACGTCGCGCGGGCGACTGTCCTCGCGCTCACGGCCCCCGGGGCGAACGGCAAGGCCATCAACATCGGCATCGGCGACCCCATCAGCATCGCCGAGGTCGCGACCCTCCTGGCGAAGGCGCTGGGCCGTGAGGACATCGAGCCGGTCATCACGGGGGAGTACCGCGCAGGGGACATCCGCCACTGCTGGGCCGACCCGACCCTGGCCCGCGAGATCCTCGGCTTCGAGCCCGAGTACCGGTTCCGGGAGGAGGGCGTCCGCGAGCTCGTCGCCTGGGTCCGCGAGCAGACCGCCGTCGACAAGGTCTCGGCCGCGAACGAGGAGCTCCGCAAGCGAGGCCTGACCGTATGACCGAGCAGCTGCTGTACTGGTCGCTCGCGGTCGTCCAGGTCGTCTACCTGGGCGGGATGGTCGTCACGCTGTGGCTCTACTCGCTGCCGGTCGACCTCGTCGACCGCGAGGCGGAGCCGACTGCTCCGCTGCCGAGGATCGTGCTGTTCTACCCGGTGCTCCGAGAGCTCGAGCAGACCATGCGCACGACGTTCACGGGCATGCAGCGGGCCGAGTACCCGGCGGAGCTGCTCCGCGTGATCTCGATCCCGAACTCCGACGACCACGAGACGCTCGCGTCGCTGGAGCGCCTGCAGCGCGAGTTCCCGTTCCTCGAGGTCATGCCGGTGCCGCCCACGACGGACCCGAGCTGGGACGCCGTCTGGAACGCCTGGAACGAGAACCCGCGGGCCTACTGGTGGCACCAGGACGGCCGACGCGGCGATCGCGACCTGCCGCCGAAGAAGACGCGCCAGCTGGTCTGGGCGACCTACCAGGTCGCCCCGGGCAACGACGACACGCTCCTGTCGTACATCGACGCCGACAGCGTCGTGCCGGCGGACTACTGGCGGACGGCGGCCGTCGGCATGGAGAGCTACGACGTCGTGCAGAACACCAACATCACCGGCAACCTCATGAGCAGCTGGCCGGCCTCGTTCTACGCCATGGACCACATCGCGTGGGACTCGTCGCTCTACAAGCACATGACCGCCCACGGGAAGCACCCGTTCTGGGTGCTGGGCAAGGGGCTGTTCTTCCGCTTCGGGGACATCGTCCGCGTCGGCGGGTTCCACCCCTGGATCACCATCGAGGACCCGGAGATCGGCATGCGGCTGTGGACGAACGGCGCCCGCCTCGGCGTCGTCGAGTCGCCCCTGATCGAGGAGGTGCCCGCCACGTGGAGCCAGGGCGTCACGCAGCGGAAGCGCTGGGTCGCCGGCTTCTTCCAGTCGTTGTCCACGCCGTTGACCCGGATGGGCATGACCCCGGCGCAGAGGTTCCGGGCACGGATGAACTTCGTGCCGTGCCTCTCGCTCGTCTTCAACCCGGTCGGCTTCGGCGTCGGCATCTGGGCGCTGCTGGCGGTCGTGCTCGGCGGCGTGCTGCTCCCCCTGCCGCTCGTGGTGCTCTCGGCGGCGACGTCGACGCTCGCGCTGGTGCTGATGGTGCGCGGGATGGTCCGGGCCTGGGTCATGTCGGAGCCGGTGCTCGCCCGTCGACGTGAGCGGCTCGCGTACGTCCTCAGGGTGAACCTGTTCCTCATGCTGGGCTACTGGCTCTGGTGGGTGGTGCCGATCGTGAAGGGCCACCGCATGTTCCGCCGCGACGGTGGCCTCGTGTGGGAGCGCACGGAGAAGCGCGACGCGAACAACGTGCTGGTCCGCGGGGCCGGCGACCCGGCAGTCGCCGGGGTCGTCCCGACCCTCGCCGGGACCCCCGAGGAGGCGCTCGTCACCCCGGTCTCGATCCGCCGCGGATCGCACGCGGCGGGCGCGGCCGGCGCGACCGGGGCGGACGAGGCCGTGGTCAGCTGACCGAGCCCGACCGCGTGCACGGCGACACGGCGACGGCCCGTTCCCCCGAGGGGGCGGGCCGTCGTCGTTCTCGCCGCCGTGCGGGCTGGACGGGCCTCCGCGCTCAGCGGGGCAGGTCGCGGACGGCGCCGACGGCGACGCTGGCGCCCGTCGCCCTCGTGCCCCTGCCGAGCGCCGCCCATCCGGTCGTCCCGGGGCGCCGGGCGACGAGCGTCTGGACGACGAGCGCCAGCGACCCCAGCTCCGGACCGAGGGCCAGGCCGGCCGTCGTGGGCCGCACCACGAAGGCCCCGAGGCCGAGCGAGCGGAGGCTCTGGTTGCCCGGGGGAACGGCGTCCGTCCCGCTGACGGCGGTGTTCGCCGTGACGGTCTGCGCGACCCGGTCGAAGGCCCGGGCGCTCGAGAGCGGCGCGAGCACGTTCGCGGCGACGACCACGCCGTTCGACGCGAGCGGCCGGTCGAGCGAGACGGCCACCTCCGTCGAGCCGGTGATGGCGGGGCTCGCCGTGCGGAGGTTGCCCACGAGGGTGTTGCCGACGACGTCGACGTTGCGCGAGTTGTAGACGTGCACGCCGCGGCCCCCGCAGGCGGTCACGACGTTGCCCTCGACGAGCCCCCGCTTGAGGTACGGGGCGAGCCCGGGGGCGAGCGAGTTCGCCACGGCGAGCGAGTCGACGCTGATGCCGTTCCCGTCGGTGACGAAGTCGAACCCGCCCGGCCGGTAGGGCACGGTGCAGACGACGTCGTAGACGTAGTTGCCGACCGCGCGGTAGCCGTACGGCCGGGACGCGGTCGTGGCGACCAGGTCCTGCGCGCCGTAGAAGCTGATGCCCGACGTGTTGTAGCTCGACCGGCGCGACGTCGCGTGGATCGTGCAGAACGACACGTCGACGGCGTCCCAGCCGCCTGCCGGGAGGACGGTCGCGCCGACGGCGGCCGCGGCCGAGTGGAAGCAGTTGACGCCCCCGCCCGGGAAGTCGTGCACGTGGCACGCCCAGATCCCCACGGAACGGGAACCGCGGAAGACCGCGATCCCGGAGGGATCGGGGTCGGCGCTCGCCTGGTCGCCGCGGATCTCGAGCCCGAAGACCGCCACGTGGCTCGACAGCTGCACGTCGAGGCCGTTGGTGCCCCGGGTCGGGTCCCAGCTCGCCCGGGACCGCGACACGTTGATGACGGGCGTGGTGCCCGCGGCGGCCTCCACGGTGATCCACGCGTCGGGGGTGCCGTGCCGGTCGAAGAACTCGGTGTGCCCGTAGGTGCCCGCCCCCACGACGATCCGGTCGCCCGCCCGGCTCCGGTCGATCGCGGCCTGGACGGTCCTCAGCGGGCGGCTCGCGACGAGTCCGTCGGCCCGGTCGTCCCCGCGGCCGGAGACCCAGAGGCTGCGCCGCCCGCTCGGGAACTCAGCGCGGAAGGCGGCCCGCAGGTCGACCCCGGGGGCCGTGGAGCCCACCTGCGAGCCGGTGGTCACGCCAGGACCTCGAGGCGCGACGGCCCCAGGACGACCCGGCCCCGGCCCGACCTCGAGACGACGAGCGACGCCGTCTCGCCGTGTGCACGGCCCGTGCCCTCGTGGCCGAGGGCGAGGAGCGCGTCGCGGCCGTGCACCCGCGCGGCGGCCAGCACCTCCGTCACGGACCGGTGCGGGGCGGCAGGGTCGTCGGCGCGCACGAGGACGTCGTGCGACGAGTCCGCCCCCACGGCGGCCGCGAGGTCGTCGAGCCAGACGCCGACCCACGACGTGGCCGGGACCCCGCAGGTGACGCAGGGCGCGGAGGCGATGAGCTGCCCCTGGGGGAACCGCGCCAGCTGCGACGCGGTGAGGAGGAGGGACGTCGATCCGAGCACGACGGTGAGCGTACTGCCCTGGTCGTGGCGCGAGGGAGACGGCGTCGCCGGGGCGGTGCCGCCGGCAGTGCCGTCGTCGGGGTCGCGCGGGAGCAGGGCGAGGGCGGCGAGCGTGCCCCCGGCGAGTGCGACCACGCCCGCGCCGAGCAGGCTGCGTCGCGACACCCGTCGTCGGTCGGACGAGGAGGCGGTGGCGCTGGTCACAGGTCCTGGTCCGTTCTCGAGGGCGACGTGGCGTGGCGTGGCTCAGTGTGGCTCGCCGGCCGCTCTGCTGCAGGCCCCCGTTGTGGGCGCGCGTCGCCGGACCTGTTCGGCCTCTGCCTCTGCTTTGCATGTCTGTGCTGAACCGGCACGAACTGCTGTTCGGGTGGTCTCCGAGAACCCTCTGCGCCGGTTCACCGTCGCGCGGACGGGTGAGAGGCCCCGAATGGACGTTCCGAGGGGCTCGGAGGTCGATTCGGGACCTCTCGTGAGGGCGCCGAGGCTACGCGCGGCGTCGGCGGGCCCTCACGACCAGCGCGAGGCCGGCGAGCAGCACCAGCAGGGCTCCTGCGGCGAGGGGGAGGGCGTCGCTGCCGGTGAAGGCGAGCGCGCCGTCGGCCTGCGCCGTGATGGTCGAGCCTCCGGCCGACGTGCCCGCACTTGCTCCTGCACCGGCACCACCGGCACCACCGGCACCACCGGCACCACCGGCACCGCCGGCACCGCCGGCACCGCCGGCACCCGGCGTGCCCGGGAGCGGGTCGGAGACGGCGGTCAGCTCGAAGGTGCCCCAGGTCTCGGCTCCCGTGGCGTCGGTCTGGCCGACGAGGGTGTGGGTGCCGGCTCCGAGGCCCTCGGGGAGGCGCAGCGTGAGCACCCCGTCATCGTCGCTGGGGTCGTCACCGAGGTAGACGGGCTCCGAGTGCACGAACCAGTCGAGCGCCGCACCGGCGAGGCGACGCGGGACGGTCGCGGTGAGCGTGCCCTCCGCCTCGTCGACCGAGGTCACGACCAGCGTGTGCGTCGCCTCCGTCAGTTCCGAGAGCGGCACCGCGGTGGGCTCCTCGTCACCGGTTCCCGGGTCGACGGGAGGCGTCGTCGGGTCCACCGGAGGTGTCGTCGGGTCCACCGGAGGCGTCGTCGGGTCGACCGGCGGGATCGTTGGGTCGGTCGGATCGACGGGAGGCGTCGTCGGGTCGGTCGGAGGCACCGTCGGGTCCGCCGGACGCGACAGCGTCACCTCGTCGACCACGGTCATGTCCGCCGTGCGGTACGTCGTCATCGCGATGGAGTCGGCCGTGACCTCGACGTTGGTGAAGTTCGGCGTGTACTCCTGGTTCTGCACGGCGCTGAAGTCGAAGTCCTGCGACTGGATGTCGTAGTACTTGCTGCCGCTCGACGAGTTCGCCGTGACGTAGAGGACCTCGTCGCCCTCGGGCGTGACCGTGCCGTCGACCGGCTCGTCGGTGTGCACCGGCGTCGTGCCGCTCATCAGGTAGCTGCGGACGTACACGTGGTCGTGGCCCATCAGCACCAGGTCGACGTCGAGCTCGCTCATCACCGGGGGCAGCTCGGCACGGCGCGTGACGATGTCCCCGTCGGTCGCGTGCGACGCGACGCTGTACACGGAGTGGTGGAACGTGACGATGGTCCAGCGGGCCTCGTCGCCGTGCTCGGCGATGACCTTCCGCGCGAAGTCGGCGTGGCCGGCGTCGTCACGGTCGTTCGAGTTGAACGAGATGTAGAGCGTGTCCTGGTAGATGAACCAGTAGTCGCCGCCGGCTCGGTTCGCGTCCGGCCGACCCGCCGTCTCGCTCACGTTCGGCATCGCGAAGTGCTGCTCGTAGGCCTTGCTCGCGACGTCGTGGTTGCCGATGTTGGTCGCGAACGGCAGCGTCTTCGTCTGCGACGGCGCGAGGAACCCGTCGTACTGCAGCTCGTTCGACGCCGTGTTGACCTGGTCGCCCGCGCTCAGCACGAAGCTCGTGTCGGGGAACGCCCCCGACGCGGTGTCCATCGTCTCGACCCAGCCGGCTGTGTCGGCCACGGTCTCACCCGCGCCGATCTGCGCGTCGCCGATGAACAGGAAGCCGTAGTCGCCGGTCGCCTGCGTCTCGAAGCTGTACGTCTCCGACCAGCCGTCGGCGTCGCTGCCGACGCGGTAGCTGTACGAGGTGCTGGGCACGAGGCCGGTCAGCGTCGCGTGGTGCCAGTTCTGCCCGTCGGTCGCCACTCCGCTCGTGGAGGGGAACGAGGAGGCGGTGGCCGGGAAGGCCCCGTCCGTCACGTCCTTCGTGGGCGCGAGCTGCGCCTCCTCGGCGCTGGTCGAGTCGGAGTACCACGACACGGCACGCTGCGACTCGTCGGCTCCGATGTTGAGGAACACGTCGCTGATGGTGGCCTCGGCGCTCGCCGAGACGGGGGTGAGCGAGAGGAAGTCGAAGTAGATGTCCGAGCTGGTCGAGCGGTCCTGGTAGAGCGCGACCGAGACGGTGTTCTCGCCCGCGTGCAGCAGGGCGGGGTCGATCGTGAACGTCGAGCGGTCGGGGTCGCCGCCGCCGTCGCCCGCGTAGCCGACGTTGCCGTCGTGCTCGGCGACGCGGGAGTCCTCGTAGCCGACGACTTTCGTGCCGTTGACGTAGACGACGAGCGCGTCGTCGTAGACGACGTCGGCGGTCAGCGACTTCCAGCCGGCGAGCTGGTCGGCGGTGAGGTCGAGGGAGCTGCGGAAGAAGTAGGTCGGCACGTCCACGGTGCCGCCCGGCAGGTACTGCTGCAGCAGGGTGTCGACGGCGTAGCCGCCGCCCATGCCGGTCGCCTTGCCGCCCTTGGCGCCGAAGCTGCCCTGGGCGTTCTTCCACTGGGAGTCGTCGAAGTCGTCGGCGGTCCAGCTGAGCGGGTCGGTGCTGCCGGCCGAGGGGTCGACCCCGGTCTCGAGGTAGCTCCACGCGGTCGACTCGGTGGTCAGCAGCGGGACGGCGTCGTCGGCACGGGCCGACGTGACGGTGCTCGTGGCTCCGACGGCGGTGGCCGTGACGAGCAGGAGGGCCGCGGCGACGCGGGCGCGGTGGCGCGGACGTCGTGCGGCGGTGGGGGTGGTGGTCATCCTGGTCCTTCGTGATCGTGGAGGCGCCGCCCCTCGTTCAGGGGCGGGCCTCAGGCATCAGAGCAGGGGGATGTGGACGACAGGTGTAGCGGGGGTGACGGCTCGGCTCGGGCTGTCCGGCCGCGTGAACCGGCACGAAGTGCTCATCCCGGGGGTGGGGAGAGCGGTTCGTGCCGGTTCGTCGACGTCGAGACGGGCAAGGGGCGCGTTGTCGCTGTGTTTTCCGCAACGGAAAGCATAGGCTGGCTGCGACAGCTCGCTCCCGAACGGAAGAACCGACGATGACGTCCACCGCACCCGACCAGCTCGACACCTCCACCGAATCAGGCACCGCCCGCGGCGACCGACCGCGCGTCGCCCTCACGGCGGGCGACCCGGCGGGCATCGGACCCGAGCTCATCGCCCGCCTCCTCACCGAGCTCGCTGTCGACGACGCACACGACGTCGTCGTCTTCACGACCCCCGCCGAGCTCGACCGCGGGTTCGCACACGCCGGCTCGGGTGCCGACCGCGCCGCCGTCGAGCGGGCCGGGCACGTCTCCGTCGTCGACACGGGCCTCGACCTGTCGCGGGTGCCCGTCGGGGAGGCATCGGAGGCGGGCGGACGCTGGGCCCTCGACCACCTCGAGCTGGCCCTCGCCGCCCACGCGCGGGGCGAGGTCGACGCGCTCGTCTTCGCGCCCCTCAACAAGTCGTCGCTGCACCTCGCCGGGATGACCGAGCAGGACGAGATGCGCTGGTTCGAGAACCGCCTCGAGGTCGCCGGCACGGTGACCGAGCTCAACGCGATGGCAGGGCTCTGGACCTCGCGGGTCACCTCGCACGTGGCGCACCGGGACGCGCCCGACCTGATCACCGCCTCCTCCGTGCTCGCGGCCACGCGCCTCCTGCACGACGCCCTCGTGGGCACCGGCGTCGCCGCACCGCGCCTCGCCGTGTGCGCGCTCAACCCGCACGGCGGGGAGAACGGCTCGTTCGGCCGGGAGGAGATCGACGAGATCGCGCCCGGCGTCGCCCTCGCCCGCGAGGCCGGCATCGACGCCAGCGGGCCGTTCCCGGCCGACACGCTGTTCCTCCGCGCCCGCGACGGCCAGTTCGACGGCGTCGTCACGATGTACCACGACCAGGGCCAGATCGCGATGAAGATGATCGGCTTCGAGGGCGGGGTCACCATCGAGGGCGGCCTGCCGCTGCCCGTCTGCACCCCGGCCCACGGCACGGCCTTCGACCGCGTCGGCACGGGCACCGCGGCGCTCGCGTCGACCCGCAACGCCTACGACCTGGCGCGCAGCCTGGCCGCCGCCGCCCGGACCCGTGCCTGAGCGGGTCGTGCCGAGCCGCCCGCCCGGAATGTCGAGCCCACTCGACGAGCCCGGCCCCCTCACCGAGCCCCGCCCCTTCGACAGGCGCGCCACCCTCGGCACGCTGGTCGTCCTCGACGACGACCCCACCGGCACGCAGACCGTGACCGACCTGCCGATCATCACACGGTGGGAGCCGGACGACGTGCGCTGGGCGCTGGACCGAGGGGGGCCCGCCTTCGCCGTGCTCACGAACACCCGTAGCCTCGACCGCGCCGAGGCCCGGGCCCGCACCGCCGAGGTGGTCCGGTCCGTCCTCGCCGCCGCCGGCGACGACGCCTCCCGCCTGCGCTTCGTCAGCCGAGGCGACTCGACGCTGCGCGGGCACCACGTCGACGAGGTCGAGACGATCGTCGCCGAGCTCGCGGGCGTGGCACCGGTGGACGCCGTCGTCATGGTGCCGGCCTTCCCCTCCGCCGGCCGCACGACCGTCGACGGCGTGCACCTCGTCCGTGAGGGCGACGAACTCGTGCCGGCCGGGCGGTCGAGCTTCGCCGGCGACCCGACCTTCGGGTACTCGTCGTCGCACCTCGCCGACTGGCTCGAGGAGCGCTCGGGAGGCCGCATCACGGCGGCGGACGTCACGACGATCGGCCTCGCGGTCGTCCGCGGGCCCGTGCGGGATCTCGCCGACGCCCTGCTCGCCGTGCGCGACGGACGCCACGTCGCCGTCGACGCCGAGACGGACGACGACCTCGCCCGCCTCGCCGAGGCAGGTGAGCTCGCCGAGGCGGCCGGGTCGAACCTGCTCTGGCGGATCGGGCCGGGGCTGCTGCGGCCCCTCGTCGGGCAGGTCGCGCGGCCTGCGCTGACCGCGTCCGAGCTGGCCGGCCGCATCGCCGCCGCCGGGCCGGCGACCCCGCACGGCCTGGTCGTCGTCGGCTCGCACGTGCCCCTGACGACCCGGCAGGTCGAGCGGCTGCACGAGCAGGCCGGGCCGAGCGTCGAGCAGGTCGTCGTCGACGTGCCCGCCCTGCTGCGGCCCGACCGACGCGACGCGGAGGTCGCCCGCGTCGTGGCGGCCGCGGTCTCGGCCCTGGGCGACCGCGACGTCGTGGTCACCACGTCTCGCGTGCGCGTCGACGGCCACGACGGGGACGACAGCCTCCGCATCGCCCGGGAGGTGTCCCGCGCGCTGGTCGACGTCACCCGCGCGGTCGAGGCCCGGGCCCGGCCGTCGTTCGTCGTCGGCAAGGGCGGCATCACGTCGAGCGACCTCGCGACCGAGGCCCTCGGGCTGCGCCGCGCCGTGGTGCTCGGCGCGCTCCTGCCCGGAGCGGTCTCCGTCTGGCTCTCGGCCGACGAGGAGGCGCGCGAGAGGAGTGCGGACCCGCCCGCCTCGCGGACGCCCTACGCGGTGTTCCCGGGCAACGTGGGCACCGACGACTCGCTCTGGGCGGCGCTCTCGGCGTTCCGCGCCGCCGCCGTGAAGGCGACCGGGTAGCGGTCGAGCCAGGCCTGCAGGGCGACCACCGCGCCTCCTCGTGCCCACTCGTCGAAGCCCATGGGCTGGATGGTGGTCGTGAGGGGGCGGGCCCAGGCCGGGCGGTCGACGGCGATGCCGGCCTCGACCGCGTCGGGGGCGATCGACGCGAGGCCGATGCCCTCGCCCGAGAGCTGCACGTTCTGGATGCCCGTCAGCGTCGAGACCGCCGAGATGAGCCGACCGAGGGCCTCGGCCGACTCGCGGACGACGCGGCTCGCGACGACGTCGCCGTCCGCGGCGAGCTGCAGCAGCTCGTCGTAGCCCACCGGGCGGCCGAGGCCGAGCGACACGGCCGAGCACATCGCCGGCGACGAGAGGTACGCGATCGCGCAGCCGCGGTGGCCGTCGGGGCAGACGGGGCCGCTGCGGTCGATCACGTAGTGGCCGACGGTAGGGGTGTCCGGGTCCTCGCGGCGGACGACCTGGTCGGCGATGACGAGCGAGCAGCCGACCCCGACGCCGACCGTGACGAGCGCGAAGTCGCGGAGGCCCCTCGCGGTGCCGAACCAGTGCTGCGCCTGCGTGAGGGCGAGAACGTCGTTCTCGACGACGGTGGGCAGGCCGGTGGCGCGGGCGAGGTCGTCGCCGAGCGGCACGCCGTGCCAGTCGAGGGAGCGCGAGACGTCGACCACCCGGCCGTCGCTCGAGTGGCCGCCGAGGGCGACCCCGACGGCGACCGCCCGGGGCTCGCGGGCCAGCAGGAGGCGGACGACGTCGGCGACCGCCTCGGTGACCGTCGCCGGGTCCGTGGCCTCGAGGGGCGCCTCCAGGCGCTCGGTCACCACGGCCCGCGCGGTCGTGACGACGCCGTGCACGGCGTCGAGGGTGACCTTGACGCCGATGAACCTCAGGTCGGCGGAGACGTCGATGGGGCGGATCAGGCGGCCGTGCTGCGGGTCGGCGCGGTCCTCGCCCTCGATGAGCAGGCCCGTCTCGACGAGCGGCTTGGTGAGGCGGGTGAGGCTGGCGGGGGAGAGGTCGAGCCGGCGGGCCGTCTCGCTGCGCGACAGGGGGCCGTGCTTAACGACCTCCCGCGCGACGTTCCTGGCCGACTCGACGGCGATGGTCGACGGCGTCGTCTCGCGTGTCCCCATGGTGGTGCTCCTCTGTGCTGACGGGTCGCGGCTGACACGTCGCGGCTGACTGGTCGCGATCGGACGCCGTCGTTTCCCTGCTGGTAACCATAGTGGCGGCACTCGTGACCCAGGGCGCCCCAGACGTGTGCAGCCCTCGAACTTGACGGCAGATGTTTTCCGTAGCAATAATGACGCACCGCGATCATCGTCGATCACCCGACCGGGTCCGAGGCAAGGAAGCCACCGTGACACAAGACAGCCGCCTGTTCCACCTCCGATCGGGAGGTGTCAGCGTCGTCCTCGACGCCGCCGGCGTCGCCGTGCCCCGCATCGTGAACTGGGGTCGCGACCTCGGCGTCCTGAGCGACTCCGAGCTCTCCGAGCTCGCCCGCACCTCGGTGCCGCAGATCGTCTCGAACAGCATCGACCTGCCGGTGCCGCTCGGGCTGCTGCCCGACCAGACCACGGGCTGGAACGGAACCCCCGGCCTCAGCGGACACCGCGACGGCCGCCACTTCTCGGCTGCGTTCACCGGTGCTCGGGTCTCGACCCCCGCCTCCTCCGACCCGCGCGTCGGCGACCGCCGCGTCGTCGTCGAGCTCGCCGACGACGCGGCCGCCCTCCGCCTCGCGATCGAGGTCGAGCTCGCCGAGAGCGGCGTGCTGCGGACCCGGGCGACCGTCACCAGCACGGGCGACGGCACCTACACGCTCGACGGGCTGGTCCTCGCCCTGCCGGTGCCCGCGGAGGCGCAGGAGATCCTCGACTTCACCGGTCGCCACATGCGCGAGATGAGCCCGCAGCGCCACGACTTCACCGTCGGCACGCACGCCTCGGAGGGCCGCCACGGTCGCACCGGACACGACGCCTCGCTGCTCTACGCCGTCGGCCGCCGGGGCTTCGGCTTCCGCTCGGGCGAGGTCTGGGGCGTGCAGGTCGCATGGAGCGGCAACCACCGCAGCTACGCCGAGCGCCTGCCGACCGGACGGGCCGTCGTCGGCGGCGGCGAGCTGCTGCTGCCCGGCGAGGTGCGCCTCGGCCGCGACGAGCAGTACAGCAGCCCCTGGCTCTACGCCTCGTGGGGCGACGGCCTCGACGACCTCGGCGCCCGCCTGCACGGCTTCGTCCGCGGACGTGACGGCTACCCGACGACCCCGCGTCCCGTCGTGCTCAACACCTGGGAGGCCGTCTACTTCGACCAGCGGCTCGAGACGCTGCTCGCGCTCGCCGACCGCGCCGCCGAGGTCGGCGTCGAGCGCTTCGTGCTCGACGACGGCTGGTTCAAGGGTCGACGCGACAAGTCGGCCGGCCTCGGCGACTGGACCGTCGACGAGTCCGTCTGGCCCGACGGCCTCGACCCCCTCGTCGAGCGCGTCCGCAGCCACGGCATGCAGTTCGGCCTCTGGTTCGAGCCCGAGATGATCAACCCCGACTCGGACGCCGCCCGCGCGCGCCCTGACTGGGTCATGTCGCCCGGCCACCGCCAGCCGCCCACCCAGCGGTTCCAGCAGGTGCTCGACCTCACCGCCCCCGGCGCCTGGGAGCACGTGCTCGAGAGCATGAGCGAGCTGATCGGCCGCCACCAGGTCGACTTCGTCAAGTGGGACCACAACCGCGACCTCGTCGACGCCGGCCACTCCGCCTCGGGCCGGGCCGGCGTGCACGACCAGACGCTCGCCTTCTACCGCCTCGTCGACGAGCTGCGCCGCCGGTTCCCCGCGCTCGAGATCGAGGCGTGCTCGTCGGGCGGCGCCCGCGCCGACCTCGAGGTGCTCGAGCGCAGCGACCGCATCTGGGCCAGCGACTGCATCGACGCCCTCGAGCGCCAGCGCATCGAGCGCTGGACCGGCGTCGTCGTCCCGCCCGAGCTGATCGGCTCGCACGTCGGGTCGTCGCCCGCCCACTCGACCGACCGACGCCAGGAGATGGCGTTCCGGGCCGGCACGGCGCTCTTCGGCCACTTCGGCCTCGAGCTCGACCTCACGACGGTCGACGCCGACGAGCTGGCCGAGCTCAGCCGCTGGATCGAGCTCTACAAGGCCGAGCGAGCGTGGATGCACCGTGGCACGGTCGTGCGCGGCGACCACCCCGACCCGGCCTACTGGGTCCGCGGCGTCGTGTCCGCCGACGCCTCGGACGCGCTGTTCTCGTTCGTCGCCGTCGCGACGACCGTGCAGAACCCGCCGGGAGCCGTCCGCCTGCCGGGTCTCGACCCCGAGCGCACCTACCGGGTCGAGGTCGTCGAGCCCGGCCACCGCATCAAGGCCTACAACCACCACGCGGGCCCCGCCTGGTGGACCACGGGCGCCCGGCTGAGCGGCGCGACCCTCGCCGCCGTCGGGCTGCAGGCGCCGGGGCTCGCCCCCGAGCACCTCGTCGTCGTCCGGGCGACCGCCGTCGAGACGGAAGGAACGGCACGATGACCGCACCGACCACCACCCGCGAGGAGGCGGGGGCCGGCGCCTCGGGGACCGGCGCCGGACGCGGCACGCGACCCGCGCCTCCTCGTCGTCGCCCTGCCGCCTTCGGCATGGGCAAGCCCTTCGGCATGAAGAAGCAGGAAGCGATCGCCGGCTGGGTGTTCGTCGCCCCCGCGCTGATCGGGTTCCTCGCGTTCTTCGTCTGGCCCGCGATCAGCGGACTCGCCTACAGCTTCACCGACTTCGACCTGCTGACGCCGCCCGAGTTCATCGGCCTCGACAACTACGTGCGCCTGGTGCAGGACCCGCTGTTCTGGAACGCCATCGGCATGACGAGCTACTACGTCGCCATCAACATCGGGCTGCAGACCGTGCTCGCCCTCGGCATCGCGGTGCTGATGCACCGGCTGACCCAGTCGATGATCGTGCGCGGAATCGTGATCTTGCCGTACCTCATCGCCAACGTGGTCGCCGCGCTGGTCTGGTTCTACATGTTCGACTTCCAGCTCGGCATCGTGAACGAGATCATCGACTGGACAGGGCTCGACCGGGTCGCCTTCTTCGGCGAGAGCGCCTGGGCCATCCCCACGGTCGCGCTCATCAACGTCTGGCGGCACATGGGCTACACGGCCCTGCTGATCTTCGCCGGCCTGCAGACCATCCCCAAGGAGGTCTACGAGGCCGGCGTGATCGACGGCGGCTCGGAGGCGCGGATGTTCCGCAGCATCACGCTGCCGCTGCTCCGCCCGGTGCTGGCGATGGTGCTCGTCGTCACCGTCACCGGCTCGTTCCAGATCTTCGACACCATCGCGGTGACGACGCAGGGCGGACCGGTCAACTCGACCCGAGTCATCAACTACTACATCTTCGACATGGCGTTCAACCGCTTCGACTTCGGCTACGGCTCGGCGATGGCGCTCGCGCTGTTCCTGCTGCTCGCCGTGTTCACCTTCGTCCAGCTGCGCCTCACCCGCGCCGACAAGTCCGACCTGGGATGACCCGACCATGACGACCATGACCCCGCCCCCCAGCCAGCTCGCCTCGGTCGAGCCCGCCACCAGCACGCGCGCCGGTCGCACGCCGCGGCCGCCCCGCGGTCGTCGCCCCCGCGGCCACAGCGGCGGACGAGCGCGCAAGGCCCTCGGCTGGGCCGTGCTCGGCCTCGTGATGCTGGTGACGCTGTTCCCCTTCTACTGGATGCTCCGCACCTCCTTCTCGACCACCGTCTCGCTGGGCAGCGACCCCGGCTCCCTGCTGCCCGTCGACTTCACCCTCGGCGCCTACCAGCGCGTGCTCGGCCTCGCCACGACCCAGGAGGCGCTCGCCGAGGGCGGCTCGGGGGCCTCGATCAACTTCTGGTCGTACCTGCGCAACTCGCTGATCGTGGCGACCGTCACCACGGTCGGGCAGGTGCTCTTCTGCTCGATGGCGGCCTACGCGTTCGCACGGCTGCGCTGGCGCGGTCGCAACCTCGTGTTCTCGGCCTTCATCAGCGCGCTGATGGTGCCGCCGATCTTCACGACGATCCCGAACTTCGTCACGATCCGCGAGCTGGGACTGCTCAACACGTACGCCGGCATCATCCTGCCGACGCTGCTCATGACGCCGTTCGCCGTGTTCTTCCTGCGGCAGTTCTTCCTCGGCATCAGCCGGGAGGTCGAGGAGGCGGCCGTCATCGACGGCGCAGGCCCGTTCCGACGCTTCTTCCAGGTGATCCTGCCCCTCGGCGCCGCGCCGATCACGACCCTCGCGATCCTCACCTACATCACCGCCTGGAACGAGTACTTCTGGCCGCAGCTGGTGGGGCGGACCGAGGAGGTGCGGGTGCTGACGGTCGCGCTCGGCGTGTTCCGCTCGCAGACGCCGCAGGGCGGGCCCGACTGGGCGGGCCTCATGGCCGCGACCCTGATCGCCGCGCTGCCGATCCTCGTCCTCTTCACGATCCTGGGCCGCCGCGTGATCAACAACATCGGCTACTCGGGCACGAAGTAGCCGCCCGTCGGGCTGCCTGCCGACGCGGGCCGCCCGCGCCAGACCCCACGACACCACCCGACCACCGACACGACTGATCCACATCAACGACGAAGGGACAGCAATGAAGACCACGAAGAAGAGGAGCCTCGCCGCCGCGATCGCGGTGCTCCCGATGCTCGCCGTCACCGCCTGCGCAGGGGGCAGCGGCGGGGGCGACTCCGCCGGGGGAGAGATCACCTACTGGCTCTGGGACTCGAACCAGCAGCCCGCCTACGAGCAGTGCGCGACCGACTTCGCCGCGGCCAACCCCGGCAGCACCGTGAACATCCAGCAGTTCGGCTGGGACGACTACTTCCAGACCCTGACGACGAGCCTCGTGGGCGGCGACGCCCCCGACGTCATCACGAACCACGCGTCGTTCTTCCCGCAGCTCGCGAGCACGGGCCAGCTGCTGCCCCTCGACGACGTCGTCGAGAGCGAGGGCATCGACTTCGACGACTACCAGGCCGGCATCCCCGAGCTCTGGGTCGGCGAGGACGGCGAGCGCTACGGCCTGCCCAAGGACTGGGACACCGTCGCCACGATCTACAACGCCCAGTACCTCGCCGAGGCCGGGCTCACGCCCGAGTCGCTGCAGGACCTCAGCTGGAACCCGGAGGACGGCGGAACCTGGGAGCAGACCATCGCGCACCTGTCGGTCGACGCGAACGGCGTGCGGGGCGACGAGCCCGGCTTCGACGCCTCGAACGTCGCGGTCTACGGACTCGGCCTCAAGTCGAAGTCGGGCATCGGCGCCTTCGGCCAGACGCAGTGGAGCCCGTACGCGCTCAGCAACGACTGGACCTACGCCGACAAGAACCCGTTCGGCACCGACTTCAACTACGACGACGAGAAGTTCATCGAGTCGATCGAGTGGTGGCACGGCCTGATCGAGAAGGGCTACATGCCCAGTTACCAGGCGGCCTCGTCGGGCGTCGGCATCCAGGAGGCTTTCGGCGCCGGTCGCTACGCGCTCGCCACGGACGGCAGCTGGAACGCCAAGACGTACTTCAGCTTCGAGGGCGTCGAGGCGGGCATCGCCCCGCTGCCGAAGGGCCCGGACGGCGAGCGCGCCGGCGTGCTGAACGGCCTGGCCGACTCGGTGCTGTCCACCACCGAGCAGCCCGAGCTGTCGAAGAAGTGGGTCGGCTACCTCTCGTCGGCAGCCTGCCAGGACGTCGTCGCCGAGGCTGCCGTGGTGTTCCCCGCCCTGAACAGCTCCAGCGAGAAGGCCGCCACCGCGTTCGCCGACGCCGGCATCGACGTCTCGACCTACTACGACGCCGTCGCCGCGGGCGAGACGGAGCTGGCACCGATCGCGAACCACTGGCTCGACGTGCTCGCCGTCATGGAGCCCGCGATGGAGTCCGTGCTGATCGGGCAGTCCGACCCCGAGTCGCTCGCGGACGCGTCCGAGCAGGTCGACCAGCTCTTCGCGAACGACTGAGCCACGGGGCCGGCGCAGGTCGGCAGGGAGGCGCGGTGCAGCACTGCTGCACCGCGCCTCCTCTCGTTCGTCGAGCGGCGTCGTCGAGTGGTGGGGGACG
>Ga0308167_1001012_pt1 | contig 38448 bp, 56 predicted proteins | sample PhyCR1_2_FD_202138 | JGI IMG/M metagenome (GOLD analysis project Ga0308167, IMG submission 202138) | Phyllosphere microbial communities from UC Gill Tract Community Farm, Albany, California, United States - DLSLRC.R1 | ecosystem: Host-associated > Plants > Phyllosphere > Unclassified | place... | reverse complement strand
AATACGGGGCCTTTTTTCTTTGCTATCGAAGAAGTAGCAAAATGGGGCAGAGATTTGCGGCCCGTGTTCCGCAATTCTGGGCGTGTTCCGCAATTCACCGAACAGGCTTCACCTTCTTGCCCACCTTGTGGCGGATGTATTGGGCGGTCATTCCCTCCGTCGTGTGCCCCAGCAGCGCCTGGGCATGGCGTATCCCGCCATCGTCATCCACGGTGGTGGCGGCCGTGGCTCGCAGGTCCCGAAACTGGAATTGCGCCTTTGGAATTCCTGCTGCGTCCCGTGCGGCGTCGAAACGGTCGCGAAGCATGTTCTTGGTCAGCGGCTGGCCCGCTTCGTTGACCAGCAACTGCGAGGTGTCGGCTTTGACCTGGGCTTTGTGCGCCTGGATCTCGGCCAGCAGCTCCTGTAGCGCACCTGTCACTTCGATGCGCAGTTTGGCCGCTGTCTTGCCCTGGCGCACATGCAGCATGCCGCCCGCAATGTGGTCGGCGCTCATGCGCAGCACGTCGGCAGGGCGCTGGCCAGTGAGGAGCGCCAGGCGGACAGCGAACCGCAGGGATACCGCGGCCTTCGCCAGTAGCCGAGCCATCAGGTCGTCTCCGACCACGACATCCCGCCCATCCTCCCGGAAGCCTCGCACGCCTGCGCAGGGGTTGGAGGCCTTCGTGAGGCCCTGTTCCCGGGCGAAGTTCCACATGTGCGAGAACAGGGACTTCTCTCGATTGGCGCGCACTTGGCCGATGGAAGCCGGAATCGGCTGAGCCGGCAGCCCATTCGCCGCGCGCTCCTTGTTGTCAGCCTCTGCCAGGCTTCTTGCCTCTGCGACGCGCCAATCCAGGTATTGGCGGACGTGCACTGGCTCAATGCTGTCGAGCGGGGCGGGTGGGTCACCGAAGAATTTCAACAGCCAAATCAGCTCCTTCTCATTGTCCGCCCTGGTTCTCGGCGCCTTCTTGGGCAATGCCTTGCTGCGATACTCGGGAACCAGATCCAGAAAGGTGTATGTTTTTTCTGCGCTCCGGTCAGCCGCCGAGAGCTCTGCCCACTTCTGGACGGCTGCCACATAGTCAGATCCGAGGGGGATTTCCTTGCGGGGCTTCCCTCCCGTGTCGAAGTAGTAGTGGACCTTCTGTCCACGCTCACGCGCTCGCATGCCCTTTGGCAGATTGCTCCAGCGACTTGGTTTCCGGCCCATTCAATGCGCTCCGACCACGCGGGGCGTCCAGCGAGGCTTTTCCTGATGTTGCGGCATGGCCGATTCTTGCCTGCCCTCAATGGCGCTTCGTGTCACCACAGGGTGACCAGAGGCATTCACTCGAAACGGAACTGCCTCTGCGCGCAGCCATTCAATTTGGCGGGACTTGTGCCGCCGGCCAGTGAGCTGGCGCAATTGCTCATCGGTGAGGAAGAGGTTTTCGGACATTCAGTCCTCCTATTGTTTTGTGGCGCGGGTCGCGCTCATGCTCGTATTTCTTCCACAGCGCCGCCCCGGCCGCGCACCGCTCCTGCGAGCGAGTGACCCCGGCCGCGATGCACTGAGGGCACGCGAAGTGGTGGGCCTGATACGCGCGGTCGGCCAGCTCCCACTGGCTGGCGCTGGGCGGCGGCTCAGGCATAAAAAAGGCCAGCAGGTGCTGGCCAGGTGATTGGTTCGTCGTCTCGGTGCGGCGCGCGCTTGTCGCGCCATTCCTTGGGCTTCTTGCTGGGCATTCAGGTCTCCTTGGTGGGCGACGGCGCCTTGCGCCCCTCCAGCTCATAGATGAAGGCGGCCATCCGCTGGATCTGTGCGCCCCGGACCGCGCAGTCTCCGCGCAGGCGCTCGTTGTCGGCCTGCAGGCGCCCCAGCTCATCGACTGCATCCGATGCCCAGGCGCGCAGGGTCTCAGGGTGCATGCTCGCGCGGTGCTCGCGGATGAGCGCATCGGCCCGGGAGGGTGTTGGTGCTGTGGTCACGGGGTCTGTCCTTTCTCGGCTGCCGGCGCGATCTGCTTCAGAGCCTCGCGCACGGCATTGCAGATGCGCTCCAGGTAGCCGTACTCGGGGTTTGGCTCCTCGGATTCAGGGCCAAGCGCGTACCACCACTCCTGGTGGAAAACTTCTTCGAGGAGCTTGGAATGGCTCCAGCAGGAGTCCTGTGTTTGGCAGTCACTGAGATCGTCGGCTTCGTCAAACAGCTCGCGCGCCTGTTCTTTGCCGAGGCTCCCGTAATTCATCTGCGTGCGATGGTCCCGGAATCGGCGGCGCAGGCAGATCGTCTTGCGCGCGAACTTCGCCAGGGCCTCCCCGCTGAACCGCGAGGAATTCAGGCCCGGCGCGAGGTTCTTGATCAGGTAGTGGTTGTCGCCGCTTGCGAAGAACTGCGCGATGCACTGCTCTCCCATGGCGCCCCAGTACGATGCCCAGGCCCTGCCGTAGCACTCGATGGTGATTCGGCCGCGCCCTGGCTCGATGTCATCCAGCGTGACCCGTATGGGGTCCAGTCGGTGGGATTGCATGATGTCGCTGATCGTGATGTGCACGACCGCGTTTGAACGCTCAACCTTCATGTGGTCCTTTCTGCTGCGCCTGGGCGCGCGGGGCTTTGGCCCAGTTCTTCATGACATCGGATTGCGCATGCTCCAGGGTGCGCTGGTTGATCAACACACGGGCATTGCAGCTGATGTTTGTGCATGAGATGCGCGCCTGGTAGAGCGGTCCGCCGAATGCCTCTACGTTGAGACTGGAGCTCATGAACGCGGCGCTCTCGCAAAATGGACATGCGGGGATGACGCCGACGCGCGATGCGATCTTGATCTCCAGGTCGTTGGGTGGCAGTTCTTGAAGTGGCATATCAGCTCTCCTTGTGCGCCCCCTGGGCCAGGGTCTCGAAATAGAAAACGATGGGCATGGCCTTCATCTCGACCAGCCCGTAGCGGACAGCGCGGCGGAACGTGCTGACATCGCGCATCAGCACCTCGTTGCTGCGCTGCATGAGCGCGCGCCAGGCTTCCAGGGTCAGGCTGTGCTTGTCGAGGTTGCAGGGCGCGCATGCCGGGTTCATGTTCTCCAGCGTGTCGCGCTCGGGCCTGAGCACGCGTCCAGTGGTGACGACGCCTTTGCCGGGGACGAATGCCAGCTCGCGCTCCACATACTCGATGTGGTCGGCATGCCAGCGGTCGCCCAGCTCCTCACCGCAGTACGCGCAGCGGCCCCCGAACTTCTCGCGCAGGGCCGCTCGCTGGCTCTTGCTGAGCTTCATGTGCTCTCCTTGTGCCCAGTGGGGCGCGGTGGGTCGTTACCAGACACGAAAGCCTCCAGACTTCTCGGCCCAGTCAGCAAATGCGCGCGTTTCCTCAACGAAGTCGCGGCGCACAGGCAGGGTGTAAAGGCGGGTGCGGTCGTCACGCATGCGCTGCTGTTCGCTGGCCGGCATCTTTTCCCACTCGGCATACAGGCTGTCCTGCAGGTCGGCCACCCAGCGAGCGATCTGCGCCATCTGTTTCGCTTCGGAGGCCGAGACCCGGGCGCCATCGTTTTTGGAAACGCACAGTCCATCCTTGCGATTCCGCGCGACGTACTGTCCAGGCACGAAGGCCTTGCCATAGCCCAGGGGCAGGCCAACACCGGCATCCAACATCCACGGCCACGAGAATCCGCCGGCGTCGAAGTCGCCTGCCGCCTTGTTTCGCGGGTTCAGGGTGTATCCCATGCTCACGCCCCCTTGGCTGCTGCCTGGGCTGCGAGGAGGGCGTTTGCACTTCCAAAACGCCATGCTTTCAGGCAAATCTCGAAGTCGCGCTTGGTGAAGTCTTCTTCGTGGCGATAGGCCACCTCCGCCCAGGCAATGAATTCTTCGCGCATCCGTTCGGGAGACAGCACATCCACTGCAGGCGCAGCAGGTGCTGCCGGCGCGGCGCGGGCCGCCTGCCATGTGAGCGCGGAAACATGCCCCTGGTCCCACCAGCGCCCCGCTTCTTCCCTGCCGTAGGATCGCGGGAACTTGCTAGTCAGAAACTCGATGTATGCTGCGCGCTCGTTGACCGAGGGCGCAGCAGGTGCCTGGGGCGCTGCTGCCGCGAAGCTCTGGTTGTCGCACCAGTGCGTCGGGTTGTGCTCTGCCGGCGACAGGCCGCAACGCTCGCAGACCGGGGCTGCAGGCGCTTCCAGGGCGGGCGAGGCCGTGGCGGGCAGAGGCGCCAGGAGCGCGGCGCCTTCGTCCTGATACTCAGCCTGGGCGACATACAGACCGTGTCCGCTATGGCCGTCGCACACAATCAGCCGCACGGTGAGGGCCTCCTCGTATTCGGCAGGATCGCCCAGCATGTCGCGCAGCAGGCCGGCCTGGTCCTCGTCCAGTGTCACGTCCAATGTCGGCGCCGCCGCAGCGGCAGCGGCAGGCTGAGAAGCCGCTGCAATCAGAGAGAGCACATAGCGTGCGTCCGCTTCTTCGATCACCGAGCATCCCTTGTAGACCAATATTTCTCGGCCTGCTGATGTATCGATGCGCCATTCGCCTTGGGGAGCCACAGCGTCAGGTGCTGCCCCTGCAGACTCCTCGATCTGGGCCAGGCCCTGGGTGCCGGCGCGGGCATGCTGGACCTCGGCGATGCGGATCATCGCGGCATAGGCCTGGGGCAATTCTTCTTGCGGGCAGCCCACGAAGGGTCGCAGCAGGGCGGTGCTGGGTTCGCGCGGGATCAGGATGTGGGTCATGGGTTGCTCCTGTCGATTTGCCAGTTGCTGGCAGTGGTGTTGATGACGTGGCCTGCGCGCTGCAGCAGCGAGCTGGTCGGGGGTGGGGTCGGGGTCATGGGGTGCAGAAACAGAAAAACCGCCTGCCGGCGGTTTGACTGAGTGAATTCTGTGAATTGATTACCTCAATTGATCGCGGTCAATCAATTGAATGTATAGGGGGTTCTATGTATGGCGATTTGGTTTGTGAGGCGCAAGAATTCCGCGTCTTTAACTGCAATTGGAAAGGCCTGCCGTGAAATTCCAGATCTTCAAGTCCGCCAACAACCATCAGTGGTATTGGAATATGGTCGCCGACAACGGCAAAATAATTGCTGCCAGCGGCGAGGGATACATAAACCGCAATGATGCAGTGCATGGATTGGTGCTGGTTCGGCAGAACGCCGCATCAGCAACCGCATGGGAACTGGGTGCCGATGGCAAGTGGTTTATTCCGAATTGAGCAGATCCTCAGTGACCACAGGGCAGCGGATCGCCGCGCTTGTGGTCTTCGGGAACTGGGGCGCTGCAGCCAAAGCAGTGCTCCGGTTTTTGCTCATCCCACCAGAGGCTTCGTGCGCGCCTGCTGGCGCTGAGAGCCGCCTCTCGGTCGCGTTCCGCGCGATGCGCGGCAATGTCGTGTGTCTTGCTTGTCATGTGGTGATCTGCTGCTTGATTGCTGTGTCGATTGCCAGGCGCGCGGTCGCGAAGATGCCAGGCTGTGTTGCGCCGCTGGGCCATTCGAGCCAATAGCCGTGCTGTCCAGGCTCTGGCGTGGCCAGGTCCGAGCGGCTGCCCTGGCACACGCGCGCACCTTCGGCGATGAGGAAATCGAGGTGCTTTGAATCTGCGCGGGCCTGGCTGGCGCTGGTCTTGCCGCCGCCGATGGTCTTGGGGGTCACGCGGCTGGCGCCTTGAGCCTTTGCTTCTGCCACTTGGAAAGCCAGGGTCTCGGCTGCCTTGTCGCCGCCCAGGCTCCGCGCTGTCTTCGCCGCAAGGCTTGCAGACACATCGCCAGAGGTGACCATCTCGCGAACAGCGTTGGGCGCATCACCCAGGGCGAGCAGTTGCTGGACGTGCTCAGTGGACTTGCCGACCTTCTTGGCGATGTGCGCCGGGGGCCAGCCGAAGGCGCGCAGGCGCTTGTATCCCTCGGCCATCTCCAGCGGGGTGAGCGGCTTGTTTGCGGCGCTGGTGATGATCCGGGCAGTGCGGTCTGCGTCGTTACCCTCGAAGAGCACCATCGGAATCCACACCTTGCCGTCGCGCGGATCCTCCAGCGGAGCGCCGCGCTCCAGTGCCAGGCCGATGGCTGCATGGCGCCGGTGGCCGTCCACGATGTACATTCCGCCCGCATCACGCACGCGCAGCTCCAGGGGTGGATAGGTGCCTCCGTCGATGATGTGCTGCGCGAGGGCTTCAATGGACTCTTCGAGTTCGGAGCCGCCCAGGCGCAGGTTGAAGCCGGGCTCGATGTGGATCTCTTCGTAGAGGACCCGCACCGCGTCGGCTCGCTTTGCGACCTTCGCGGCAAGCATCTGGCGGATGGAGTTTGTCATGATGGATTGCGGTAGATGTGTTGCTGGACGGCCAGCGGGATGACTGCGGCGATGTCGCGCAATGTGTCGCGCCAGTAGCCGCTGTCGTAGTCGTAGCCCGATGGCCGGCTGAATTCCAGGGCCTCGGCTAACTTCGCTGGGCCGATGCGAGCCAGGGCGCCGATGGGGTCTGCTTCAGGCAGCGCGGTGGACCAGGCGCGGGACAGGGAGTGCACGATGAGCGTGGGCACGCCGCCCACGCGGGAGGTGCCGGGCTCAACGACAAGGTAGATGTCGCCGATGTCTGCGATCTCGGTGACGCGCAGGGACAGCAGGGGAGGGGTGTCGGTGGCTTTCATGTGGCAATTGCCGCTGCAGCGGCGAGGGTGGCCGCGCCGATGGCGGACCAGGCAAATAGGTGGAAGAGGGTGCGCATTACGGCCGCTCCCGCAGGCAGACAACGACCTCGCCGGACCACTCGGCATGCATCCCAGGGCAGGCCCAGGCCGACATGGCCGCGCGCTTGAGGTCCGCCGCGCTGGCGCTGGGCTCCTGGGCCGCGTCTGCCGCACTGCAGGCGCTGCAGGACAGGACGATCAGGGCGAGCAGCACGGCGACAAGCCAGCGGCCAGGGATGCGCCCCTGCTCTGCGAGCGGTCCTGGAGACTCGCGCAGGTAGCGGGCATCCGGGTCATCGCAGAAGGGTTCAGAAGGAGTAACGCGAATCATCGACAGCCCCTTTCGTTACCTCGGCCAGTTCCAGTGCCAGCCATCCGCCGCGCTCGGCCAGGTCTTTGCACTGCATGGCCGCCGTCATGACCTCGTAGGGCTTGGAGCGCACCGGCTTTTTCTTCGCCTTTGCGAGCCAGGCGCCTTGGTCGAAATCCGCAATCGGTTTGCCGCGCTTTTCCGCGTCGCGCGCCTTTTTGATGTGTTCCTCGCGGGCCTTTTCCAGGCTGCCAGGCGGGATGCCCATGACGCGCCAACCCTTGTGGAACGCATCGGGCTGGGCGCGGGCTTTCTTCTTGACCTCGATGGGGGGGGGCGACGCTCACGGGCCGCCCGTGGATGTTCACGTAGCTCAGCATGCGGATCTCCTGGGGATGTGGCCCGTGGGGCCGGAAACGAAAACGCCCGCGAGGTGCGGGCGAGACGTGGACAAAGGCCGGTGCCGCATGGCGGCGCGCAAGGGAGAGATGGCGTGGTGGTGAAGGCCCTGGCCCGGCGAAACTGAAATGCTGGTTGATGGCTGCCGTGTTCGCCCCGGCTTTCCCTCTGCGTGTAAGCGCCAGACTTTCACTGGTTGCAGGTGGGCAAGTACCTGTCACGATTTGCCATCAAAAAACAGAGTCGCATGGTGTGCACCAATCCTTTTGCAGATCCGACCCCGCCGAGGGGGTGCACGCGACTTCAAACCAAGGGACTCTGCTGGCGCTGAACCCCTTGGTTTGCCCCGATGACGCTCGGGGCGGCGCCGGTTTCCCGGTCATGCTGTGGCTTCACTGATTGCGTTGAGGGGTCGCCACTCCCAAGTACCCAGTGCGCTCGCGGCGCTTTCTTTGCCCTGGTAACTCGCCTGTCGGCAACGTTCCGCGAGACTGCGCGGCCAGGTGGTGGCCGGGTCTGCCGGCCTATCAATCTCGCATGTGTTCTCCTTCGCGGCGTGCCGCATGTACGTTTGTTGCCCTGTCTTGCTCGTCTTGGCGCCAGGGGTGGCCTCATCTCTTTTTGCCCGTCTACCGCGCTTTGGCGGACTGTGGCCTGGCAGGACTGCCAGAGCAGAGCAGCGGCCCGAGCCCGCTGGTGCATGTGCCGGACGAAGGCCCTGCAGGTAGGGCCAGCAACATCGGCTGCAGCTTGTTAGAGATCCAGTAGAGCGCGGCCCGATCACCTCACCCGGCGCAACCTGGTTGTGCTGCGCTGGGATGAACTTTAGCATCTGCTATGAATTGCGCAAGAAATAAATTGAGCAAGTGCTATAGATGGCGGAAAATCGGCGCATGACCACCCAACACACAGACGAAAAAAATCCCGCTCAAGGCGGGACCGAGGACGGACGAGAACTGGTTTGGAGGCTATGAAATGCAAAAGCCCGCACTAGGCGGGCTTTTCTGAGGCTATCGGCTTGGCTGGCTTACGCGGCCTTGCGCAGTTCGTCACGAAGAGCAGGCTCTGCGTGAGAATCCTCGTCGTCCGCACTTCGATATGTCAGTCCCGAAGCTGAGGCCGATGCCGATGCCTTTTGCCGTAGCATGTTCTTCAGTTCACAATCTACCCAGCGGGTCAGAACCTGCCGGATAAGTGGTTGGTAGCCCAGGCCGTTCAGCTTGGCTAGAGCCTTCAGGTTGTCCAGCAGATCTCGTTGCAGTCGGATAGAGATTGGCTGCAGGTCCAGGGTGTCTTCGATGCCGACCGAGATGCTGGCCGGAGCGACGGCAACGTGAGCTTCGCTCTCGCCAACACTGTCGTAGTCGATCAGGCGTTCTTCAGTCATGGTGTTCTCCTAGGTAAGCGGTGGTGCATATTTCAAATAAATCCTAGCAACCTCTTCAGTTGCTGGGTACGCGCTCTTGATGTCTACGATACCTGCACGGGTGTCATTGATGAAGACAACTTTGAGGTTTCTTCCGTAGTCCGTTTCGGACACGAACCACTGCGTCGGGATGGGGGTCTGATGCTCAGGCCTTGTGTCCACAAGGAACGCTCGGTCCCTGTTCGCGAAACACTGAAGGATTTCCTGCTCGGTGACGTTGTGATCTGGTCTACCAAGTTTGGCTCGTACGGACGGCGAAAGAAACATACGCATGTTGCTATTGTATATACACCGCGCTACTTGTCCAGTTTTGCATCGAATTTGTTGTCGCATGAAGCTGCAGGCTGATGCATTCGATGCACGGTTCTTCGGCGTTTGGCTGCTCGTTTCAGCCTTGGTGCAGAGTCCACCAAGCTTTAACGCGGCCAGCTACGTTGATGCTGTCGGCAGCCGTTCTTAGATCAATCCGCTCCTCGTCCGGGAACTCCTCTGCGTTGTCGCTACGGAGCACAAGGGTCCCTGTGGAGTGGATGAGCGCACGCTTGAGCAGCAGCCGGTCACAGACATCCAGCACATAGATTCCCGGCACATCGATGGACTTCTGCCCCATATCCACGAAAACCAGGTCGTGGTCGTTGATTGTGGGCAGCATGCTCTGCCCGCAGCCAGTGAGGATCTTGATGCGGTCGTAGTTCGTGCTACCGACTTTCTGGCGCACCCAGCTCTCCAGCACATCGAGGTGCCGGATGATCTGGACGGGCTCGCTCAGGCCTCGCCCTGGACCCATGGATGGGGTTGGTGATAGGTGCTGTAGGCGCACGTAGCCTGGAGGGATATCGTCTTGGTCGCGCGCGGGCATGCTGACAGGCGCCGGGGCGTTATCCGCTTCGGCCGTGAACCAGCCGGCATAACCTGGGAGTGCTTCAAGCTTTTCCACAAAATCCTCCTTGATCGGCCGATGGCGACTCTTCATCTGGCCGATGAAGGATCCGTTGGTGTAACCGAGCAGGCGCGCCAGCGCTGTGTCGCTTCCGGCTTTTTTGGACGCAGCTAAAAGCCGCTGGATCCTGAATTCCTGCGTGTCGTTCGTCATGTCTCGAAGATAGCAATTGCGAAAATAGCGTGCGCTAACGATTTGTTTGCCTATGCTTTAGCGTGTGCTATAGAATGGGGCATGCCTATACCAACCCTCACGCCAGAAGACGCCCGCGAGCTTGCGGAGCGGTCGGAGACAACGCCTGCGTACCTCTACCAAGTCCTCACTGGACGGAGGAAGGCAAACCCAGCGCTCGCGCGGCGGATCAATGCGGCGGATCCCCGGATTCTTCTGTCAGATCTGCGGCCCACTGATTGGCAGGTCATCTGGCCTGAGCTGGCGCAGCCCACCCCCGCAGGCGAGGAGGCGCGTCATGGCTAAGTGGTCTCCCTTCGCCTCACGCGACTCCGCTATTGAGCTTGGCGCCCTGGTGGTTCCTGCTGGTGCGACCGTGTTACTGCGTCCAGCAAGAGAGCTGTCCGCTCGCGAGTATGGAGATCTGAAGGCGGCCCTCCAGCTGGAGACGGCTCGCACGGGCGTCAAGTTCGTCGTAGTCACTGACGCAGATTGGCAGGCTGTTGTTATCGGAGCGCCTGAATGATGGCCGCGATACCCCCAAGCAGGGCCGCAATCGCCGCAATGAGGCCTGCGATGGCGCCAAGCAACCCGAGCGGCTGTTCTCGCCAATGCCTTGCAAACCAAATTGCGACGCGTCGAAGAGGAGGCCGTGACCAGTGGCCCATGGGGAACCCTCGCTCTCCAGGGGTGTATCTGCCCTCCCAGTGCTTGTCCTTCCAGCGCTCCCACCAATCCATATCCGCCCTCCCTGGCGATGTCAGTTCTGAGAACGACATCGTAGCCAGGGGCGTGGCGGGCACCTCTCTCACTCGTTGTTTTGGTTTTCATGCAGCGAGTTTCGTTTCCCCAGCCTGCCAGCGGTAGGCGAATCTCACGAGGCATTCGCTATGCGTAGACCCATCAAGCAAACCCACCGCGCGCTGTTCCTGGCGCTGCAGGCAGACGCCAAGGAGTTCCCTGGCGGCATCAGTGCCATTGCCAAGCATCTGGACATGAACGGCAACACGCTGGCCAACGGGATCAACCCCGACCATGAATCCGCGCCACCGTCCATGAGCGCCGTTCTGGAGATCATCGTGCTGGCCCAGGCCAAGCGCACTGTGTTCGCCCTGTCGCATCTCGTTGGCCAGGTGCCCATGGACTTCGAGCTGGAGCCCCGCGACCCTGCGGACGCCATGCGCCTGTTCCTGGCCTTGGCCGGCAAGGCGGGCAAGACTGTCACCGTGACCTCTGCAGCTGCGGCGGACGGCCATTTCTGCGCTGAGGACCGCCGCACCATGGAGCCTTTCGTGCTGGCACTGATGAAGGCCGCGGGCGAGTTCTTGCAGTCCATCCGTGGGGGTTCGCAATGAGCAACGCAGGCAGCTACCCCTGGTTCCGGATGTATTCCGAGTTCCTCAACGACCCCAAGATCATCGCCCTGGCATTCGAAGATCAGCGGCACTTCATCGGTTTGCTGGCGCTGAAGTGCGACGGCACGCTGGACTCTGGCGCGGCGCCTGACCTGATGGACCGCATCGTCGCCCAGCGCATGTGGATTGACCACGCCGTGATCCGCGAGGTCAAGAAGCGCCTGGTCGCCGGTGGCCTGATCTCCGAAGACTGGCAGCCCCTGGGCTGGGAGAAGCGCCAGATGCGGAGCGACAACAGCACGGCGCGCGTGGCAAAGCACCGCGAGAAAAAGAAGGCCGAATCCGGTAACGGTGGTGGAAACGTTCCAGGTAACGGAGATGGAAACGGCGATGAAACGTTACAGCAACGCCAAGGTAACGGCCTAGAAGAAGATAAAGAAGAAGATAAAGAGAGAGAGACGCGCGAGGGCTCGCGCTCTTCCTCACCCGCTTCGAAGTCGATCACGCTGAAGACCTACCTGGCCGACTGCAAGGCGCAGAACGTGAAGCCGATTCCTGAGGACCACCACATCCGCCAGGACATGACCGATGCCGGCATCAGCGACGACATGGCTCAGATCGCCTGGTTGCGCTTTCGCGAGGAGCACACGACCGGCCTGCGCAAGGACAAAAAGTACAAGGACTGGCCTGCCGTGTTCGCGAACTCGGTGCGGGACCGCTGGTACAGGTTCTGGACGGTGCACGCTGACGGCCCGGCCCAGTGGACCAGCGAAGGCCAGCAGGCGAAGCGTGTGGCTGACGCTGCTGCAGCGGCACGGGAGGCAGCATGAACGCCTTTGACCTGCCCGACGAGGAGCTGCTGTTTTCGAACGAGGCCGAGTGCGCGGTGCTGAGTGCTGTACTGGCCAACGGCCCTGAGGCCTACGACATTGCAGCCGGCATCATCTCGGCCGACGCTTTCTGTGTTCCGCTGCACCGGACCCTGTGGCTGGCGGCTGAGAAGCTGATCCTGGCCGGTAAGTTCGTGGACCTTGTGGCTGTGATGGAGGATCTGCGTGGCCAGGAGGTGGAGTGGGACGATGTGCACGCCATCGCTCAGAGCTACTGCTACATCCGGGCCGTGCCCACGCATGCGGAGACCATCGCCCGATACGCCAAGGAGCGCGTTCTCAGGTCCGCTGCCTTCCAGGTGTCCGAGCTCGCTGGCGACGGCTCGCAGACCATCGAGCAGCGCGTGGGCTCTTCGGTGCTGGCGCTGGAGAGCGTGCTGGAGAGCAAGGCTGGCACCGAGCCCCAGCCTGTTTCCGCGTTCGCTGGCGGCTTCATTGATCGCTTGATGAGCCGCGCCGACGGCAAGACCAAGGCAGGCCGCTCCTCTGGCTTTCCAGGCCTTGACCGGATGGCGCCCAGCGCCTTCGCCGATGGCAAGCTGGTGGTGATCGCCGCGCGCCCTTCGGTCGGCAAGTCCAGCCTGGCGCAGCAGATCGCCGAGCGCCAGGCCGCCGACGGCATACCCACTGCTTTTCTCGGCATGGAGATGGAAAACGATGAGGTGGTGGACCGCACGGTCGCGAACAAGGGCCGCGTGCCACTCGACGGCATCCAGACGGGGCAGCTCACGGACGACGAGTGGGCGCGCGTCACCGAGGCTGTCGAGGCCATCCGCGACTTGCCGCTGTACCTGTACGACGTGCCGGGCCTGACCCTGGCAGAGGTCACCTCCAAGGCACGCGGGCTTGTCCGCAAGTACCGCATCAAGACCCTGGTGGTTGACTACCTGCAGCTGATGCAGGGCGATCCACGCAAGGAGCGCCGCACTCAGCTCGAAGACATCACGCGCGGCTTGAAGCGCCTGGCCAAGCAGCTGCGCATCACGGTCGTGCTGCTCAGCCAGTTGAACCGGGATGTCGAGAAGCGCACGAACCCGCGCCCCCAGATGTCGGACCTGAAGGAATGCGGCGCGATCGAAGAGGACGCGGACACGATCATTTTCCTGTGGGACCACGCGCTCGCCGACAACGGCTGCACCCTGAAGGGTTGCAGTCTGGGCAAGGCCCGTGGCGGCCGCAAGGGCGAGCTGGCGCTGCACTTCGAGGGCCAGTACCAGCTGTGGAACCAGTCCACAGCCTCGCTGGCCGCGCCCTCGAAGGCTGATGCCAGCGGCCCGAAGAAGTACGCGGAGGACTTCTGACCATGCGAACGCTCGAAGAGATCAAAGGCCGCTGCGTGGTCACAGACGACGGACATTGGCTGTGGAAGGGCGCACTGCGCCCCGATGGCCGCGCCAACATCTACGCGCCGAACTACACGAAGGGGCAGGACTGCATGTCCACCCAGAACGGCCCACGCGCAGTCTGGCACTGCAAGACCGGCCGCCCCATTCCGGCTGGCTGGAGCGCATACGGCGTGTGCTCCGAAATGGCTTGCTGCAATCCCGCGCACATCCGCTGCACTTCGGACAAGGAGCTGGGGGACTGGATTCGTCACACCGGGAAGCTCAAGGGATCGGTGCGCCGGATTCTGGCCAACCGAGCGATCAACCGCAAGCGGGCGGTGGTCACGCCGGAGCTGATGGCGTTCATCACAACCAGCCCGAAGACGGGGCCTGAGCTGGCGGCTGAGCTGGGTATCAGCAAGCAGACCGTGAGCAAGACGCGCCGCGGCGAATTCGTTTCTTTCGGGGCCGCTGCCGGCATGTTTTCTGGGCTGATCCAAAACCAAGGGATGGGAGCGTAATGCGATTGATCGCACTCTGCGGCGCCGCTGGCGCTGGAAAAGACACGGTGGCGGGCATGCTTCCTGCCTGGAGGCTGGCATTCGCCGATGCGCTGTATGCCGAGGTGGCAGAGGCCTGGGGTGTCAGCGAGGACGATCTCAAGCGGAGGGATTCCAAAGAGCGTCCTTCGTACCTGCTGGCCATCGACTTCTGCAAGGACTCCGGCTTCTGCGACTTCAAGGCGGGCGAGTACTGGCATTCGGCGCGCAGCCCACGGCAGATTCTGCAATGGTGGGGCGACTACCGCCGCTCGCAGGAGCGCGACTACTTCGTCCAGAAGGTGCGCGACGTACTGGAGGGCGAGGGGACTGGCCTGTTCTGGGCCATCACCGACTGCCGGTTCCAGAACGAGGCTGCGATGGTGCGCGAGCTGGGCGGCCAGATCTGGCAGGTCACGCGCCCAGGGGTCTCGGCTGGCGCTACAGGCCACGTCAGCGACACCGACGGCAGCCAGTTCAGCCCCGACCGCGTGATTGCCAACCATGGATCGCTCAAGGCCCTGCAGCTGGCGCTGCGCGATGTGATGCGGGAGGTTCAGTGAGGGTCGAACTCCCATGGCCTCCGAAGGAGCTTAGCCCGAACGCCCGCCTGCACTGGGCGAGCCTGGCCAAGGCCAAGAAGAACTATCGCCACGCCTGCGCCTACGCCGCCGTGCAGCAAGGCGTGCGCCGCATCCAGGCCCAGAAGCTGCATCTGGCGCTGACCTTTCATGCGCCGACTCGCCGCGCCTATGACCTGGACAACGCCCTGGCGCGGATGAAAGCAGGCCTGGACGGGCTGGCGGACGTGCTCGGCGTGGACGACAAGCACTGGAGTCTGAGCATCACCCGGGGAGAAACGCCTGGCGGGCGTGTGATCGTGGAGGTGTCCCCATGCTGAACAAGCTGAACGACCGCGAGCGCGAGCACCTGGCCGCAGTGAAGGAGCTGCCCTGCAGCGTGTGTGACGCCCCGGGCCCGAGCGAGGCGCACCACGTCAAGCAGCACCGCCAGTACGTGTGCATTGCCCTGTGCGAGAGCTGCCACCGCGGCGCGCTGCTTGGCCTGCATGGCCAGCGCCGCATGTGGGCGGTCAAGCGGATGGACGAAATGGACGCGCTGAACGTGACCGTGCAGCGCTTGATGGGCAATTGAGGAGATCACGATGAGCGAAGCACCAACGACGCAAGAGCGGTACGCCGCAGCCACTCACTCCATGTCACTGCGTGTGGACGCGCGCACCACCGGGGATGCGGACTACCTCATGGCCGTGGCCTGGGCGCCCCAGCAGTTCGGCGCGGCACTGATGCGCCTTCAGGCTGAATTTGATGGCGCTGGCCGCCGTCTGCCGAAGAAGCCTTCGCGCAGCGATGTGTTCCATGCTGCCCGCGTCTCGATGGGCAAGGGCATCACCAAGGTGACGGCCGACAGCACCAAGACGGCCAAGGAAAAGCTTCAGGCCAGCTACGACAGCGAAATGCTCCTGCTGGTCCAGCCGCTCAAGTCGCTCCGCAGCGTGCGCCGTCACCTGGCCATCAAGCTGCTCCTGGACGGTATGCCCGACAAAGCGGTCGATCAGATCATCCTGCAGTGGCTTTCCCCGAAGTGCCCGCTGTGCTCTGGCCGTGGGCGGATGCTCAAGCGCTGGAGCGACACGGAGCTGTCCGACGACAAGTGCATGGCCTGCGCTGGCTCAGGTGAGCTGCCCGCTCCCGAGGGCGCTGTGGGAGCGAAGGCGATGCGCTACATGGACAGCTGCATGCAGGACGCTGGCGGCCGGATCTGCGGAAAAACGCGCGCGACCCATTGACCTCCTGAAAACTGTTGTTAGAATTGCGACTGCCGGTTCGCATGAGAAAGTCTGCATGCCGACGTCACCGTCCAGCACTCCGATGACTGCCCGTAGCGGCTTCGGTGAGCAAGAGATGGATAGACATGTCAAAAGCCCGCACGGTTCACGCCCTGCGGGCTTTTTCGTTGGCTCCCCGATCCAGCCGGGGCCGCCCCTGAGTGGCGTGATGGGGCGGGCACTCCTCCGCAAGCGCAGCGGCGCTGGATAGTTCGCGAACGGCATTTCCCCTGTGGCATTGGCCATAAGTCCGAAGGGGTGACCTACACATGCGGCCTTGGCCTATCGGTCGGGCATCAGCCTTCCAAGCTGAGGAGCCGGGTTCGATTCCCGGAGGCCGCTCCATTTCGACGGAAAGCAGAAAGCTGATCTGCAGGCGGCCCGAAAAGGGACTTCGACAAGCCTGCTCAGGGGTCAAGGCCCCGATAGTGCGCCGGGTAGCGCCGGCATCCGTCACCAGTTCGCCGCCACCAGGTGCGCCCGGCAAAGCATGCATTGCGCATGGGGTGCAAGGCCTGCGTGGCGGCTCCTTCCAAGGAGATCGTGATGCTCTACAACGCCCAGAACGCGCGCGGCGCCACGGTCGTGGACATGGATTCCGGGCAGACCCTCTACAGGGTGCTGGAGGTGAACACCCGTGCTGGTTGGGTCAAGGTGCATCACCACCCTCTGCGCCTGGATGCACAGGGGCGAGTCGCTGGCGAGCGCATTCGCTTTGGTTCGATCTACGTCATCCAGGGGCGGGAGGCGATGCCCTGCCTGTTCCACTGCTACGGGAGGCTGTAATGACGACGTACCAAGGCGAGAAACTTTTCGGCTTTCTCTGCTCTGGCCTGATGCCTGTGTTGACGGAGCGCGGCCAGGAGATGCGCAAGGTAGCGCACGTCGACCTGCGCAACATGCAGCGCTACCCTGAGGTGGACCAAGACGAATTTCTTGTGACTCACATGGATGGTTCCTGCACCGTTGTGCGCACGGGCTTTGATTGAAGGGGCCGATATGGGTCAGCGACCAAGGATCAACGCACTGCCGCTGCGGATCCAGAAGGCCGAATCCCGCAAGCTGCAGCAGGCTCCGCGCCTGGGCGCTACCGGCCGAGCCCGAGGGCGGGCCAGGCAGGAGGCCCGGCTGAGGATATGGCTGCGAGACGGCCCGCGCTGTGCCTGCTGCTGCGAACTGATCGACATCACGCCCGGCACGCCCCGACCCTTCGAGCTGGATCACATCGTCCCGCTGTGGCAGGGCGGCGAGGACACCGACGACAACAGGCAGTGCCTGTGCGTCAGCTACGACGCCGAGGGCAACAAGCGCGGCTGTCACGTCGAGAAGACGGCCCGCGAGGCGGCGCTACGAGCCCAACTTTGAAGGAATGACCATGCGATCCATCCGAATGATGGCTGCTGCGGTTGCTGGCGCTGCAATCCACTCCCTGGCCCAGGCCGCGCCCGTGGTGGTGATTCCGGTGCGCCCTGTGATCGTGATCCCGCCTGCCAGGCCGGCGCCGATGGCGCCACGTCCGACGCCCACTGCACCGAAGCCAGCCAAGGCAACCCCGATCCCCGTTGTCGTGCCGCATGTCGCGGCCCCTACGTGTTCCACAGAGCGCCGCGAGCGCAAGGAGTGCTGACCTATGCGAATGATGTGCCCCCACTGCCAAGAGCATGCCTACACCCGCACCAGCCTGCAGCTGACCAGCACCAGCCGCGAGACCATCTTCCAGTGCCGCAACTTCGAGTGCGGCCATGTGTTCTCGGCGGTGACCGAGATCAACCGCACGATCAGCCCCAGCGCCATCCCCAACCCTGCGGTGATCCTGCCGATGAGCACGCACATTAAGCGCAAGCTGCTGCAGACCCAGCTGGACGCCATGCCGTCCTCGCAGTACCAGCCAGGCTCTCACGCCGCGCCGGCCGTCACCACATCGCACCAGGGCACCGAGGCCCGCCACTGAGGAGCAGGACATGGATTTAGCAATGGACACGAGGTCGGTCTTCATGCGCACCCTGGCTGGGCGCGTCGAGGCGGGCGCCGAAGCGAGGGCGAAGAAGCATGCGGAGGTGCTGAGCCAACTGCTGGAGACCTACACGGCCTCCAAGAGCCATGCCGTGAAGTTCATCCTTCGCGAGGCTGTCGGCAAGGTGGAGCGGGTGCTGGCGCAGGAGTACGCGGCAGCCGATGCTGAGGCCTTGGCTGACCGCCTGGCTGAGATTGGCGCTTCCAAGGCCTGGCAAGCCGATGCAGGCTCGACTGCCATGCGTACCGTGGTGGATGGTGGCGCAGCATGAGGGCCGCAATCACGCAGCTGGCGCTGTACGCCGGCACTCGTCTACTGAGGCAGGAGCGCCAACGGCAGGAGCAGGGGCAATGATCGAAGTCACAGACCGCAACGGCCTCAAGCACCTGCTCAACCCTGATGGCATCGTCCGGGTGAGCGAGGCCGGGGCATCAAGCCAGTGGCACGGCATCCGGTCGTACATCGAGACGATGCACGGCGCGACCATCGAATGCCAGCAGAGCGTCCAAGAGGTGCGCAAGCTGCTGCAGACCCTGGAGCTATCCAGGCTCGGCGCGGACGCAGCCTGAGGCCGCCTGACGCGAGCCAGGGGCATCGCCGGGACGGTCGGGGGGAGGGGAGGGGGTCAAAGGCTGAGAGGGCCGGCCCCGGATACCGCCCTGTTCCGCACGCGCACAAAAAAGCCCCCTGTTTGATTGTTTCGGGGCAGTCGGCCACATGAGGTATCGGCTGCAACCCGTTGCAATCACAGGGAAATTCGGACCTTTGAATTCTGGGGAATCGCGGAAATCAAAGAAATCAAAGAATCAAAGAGGTGAGCCATGGCAAGAGGGGGCTCTCGGCCCGGTGCTGGCCGCCCAAAGAAGACGCCGCCAGCCGCACCGACAGCAGACGCTCAGGCGCCTGAGCCCAGGAAGTACAAGCGGCGCGCGGCGCCCAGCGTGGACGCCGAAGGCTTCAAGCCAGAGGACGCGCCGCCGACCTGGCCTTTTGGCAAGGAGCGGCCAGCGCCGCCTGAACCTGAGCCGGATCTCTCTGGCCTCATGCCGCTGGATTACCTGCTGGGGGTGATGCGCAACCCTGATCTGCCGGCACCGCTGCGCATGCAGGCCGCCACGCTGGCAGCGCAGTACTGCCATCCCAAGCCGGCGCCCAAGAGCGCCAAGCAGGAAGCCGAGGCCGAGCGCCAAAAGAACCGTTCGTCGCGCTTCGGCCGCCGCCAGCCGCCCACACTGACGGCAGTGCAGGGCGGCAAGTCATAGCCGGTTTCCGGCGTCAACGCCGGAGATCTCTATGGAATGGACCACTGCGTGCCCCGACTGGGAGCGCCGCATCGTTGCGGGCGAAAGCCTGATTGTTTCGCCGCCGCTGTTCCCGGATGTTGCCGACGAGGCCTGGGCGATCTGCAGCAGCCTGATCCTGACGGATGTCACGGGCCATCCGACCATCGGACAGGTGGCCAGGCCCTGGCTGCGTGACCTGGTGCGGACTATCTTCGGGTCAGAGAGCCCAGAGGGGCGGCGGCTGATCAATGAGTACTTCTTCATGGTCAGCAAGAAGAACGCCAAGAGCACCATTGCCGCCGGCATCATGCTGACGGCCCTGCTCATGAACTGGCGAGACTTGGCCGAGTTGCTGATCCTCAGCCCCACGAAGGAAGTGGCCGACAACAGCTACAAGCCAATCAGCGCCTTCATCAAGGCGGACGAAGAGCTTTCGGACCTGATCAAGGTGCAGGACTACCACCGCCTGGTCACCCACAAGGACACAGGAGCTTTCCTGAAGGTCGTCGCTGCTGATGAAGCCACGGTGACCGGCAAGAAGGCCAGCTTTGTTTTCGTGGACGAGCTGCACGAGTTCGGCAAGAAGGGTCGTGCCTCAAACATGCTGCTGGAGGCAACGGGCGGCTTGGCATCCCGGCCTGAGGGCTTCGTGATCTACGCGACCACGCAGTCGGAGGAACCGCCAGCGGGGGTGTTCAAGGACAAGCTGGCCTATGCCCGCAAAGTCCGCGACGGCGAAAAGGTGGACCGCAAGTTCCTGCCGGTCATCTACGAATTTCCGCGCCACATGCTGGAGGCGGGCGCGCACAAGGATCTTGCCAATGCCCATGTGACGAATCCCAATTGGGGTGCGTCCGTGGACATCGAGCGGATCATGCAGTTGCACGGCGAGGCCGAGGAAAAGGGCGAGCAGGGACTTAAGGAGTTCTGGGCCAAGCACCTCAACGTCGAGATCGGGCTCAACCTGCGCTCCGACCGCTGGGCTGGCGCTGACTTCTGGGAGGCGGCGGCCATCCCCGTGTTTTCGCTGGAGGAGCTGCTGGAGCGCAGCGAAGTGGTAGAGGTCGGGATCGATGGCGGCGGCTTGGACGACTTGCTCGGCCTGGCGGTTATCGGCCGCGAGGCAGAAACCGGGAAATGGCTTTCTTGGGGCCGTGGCTGGATCCATCAGATCGCACTGGAACGACGCAAGTCCGAGGAATCCAAGTACCGCGACTTCATCAAGGCCGGCGACCTAGTGCTGGTGGATCGGGTCGGCCAGGACGTGGAAGAGGTGGTCCAGATCGTGGAGCAGATCGTGGACACGGGCCTGCTCGACAAGGTGGGCGTAGACCGCCTGGGCCTGGGCGCTATCTATGACGCCCTGGTCGGCACCGATGACGAGCCGGGGCCGGTCGAGGCCGCCCAGGTGGTGGGCATTCCGCAGGGCTACCAGCTCAACGGCGCGATCAAGACGGCTGAGCGCCACGTCGCTGCCAAGAAGCTGGTGCACGGCGGCAGCGCCCTCATGGCTTGGTGCGTGGGCAACGCAAAGACGGTGATGCAAGGCAATGCCGTGACCATCACCAAGCAGGCCAGCGGCGTCGGCAAGATCGATCTGCTGATGGCCCTTTTCGATGCCGTGTATCTCATGGCCCTGAACCCGGAGGCGAAGGCCGGCCCGGCGATTTACTCACTGGAGCTGGGATGACACAGACTTTCAACATGACCACGCACCAGCACGGCAGCCGCGTGCTGTCCGGCTGGATCGCGGGCCGCGAGGGTGCGGCAGAGCGCGCCGGCCTGCTGGCGCTGGGCGAAAACGAGGTAACCAGCAGCGGAACGTCCATGGGCGAGCTGGCGAACCTCCTGGGCGCTTCGAGCCGCTCGGCAGCCGGCGTGCGCGTCACCAAGGAAACGGCCATGCGCGTGTCAGTGGTTTATGCCGCCGTCTCGCTGGTCGCAGGCGCCATCGCCTCGCTGCCCATCTCGATCTACGAGCGAGACACGCGCGAGAAGGTGGACCACGATTATTGGTACTTGCTCAACGAGAACGCGGGCGGCGTCTGGTCCGCCTTCACGTTCTGGGAGTACCTGATGAGCGCCAAGCTCTTCGAGGGGGACGGCTTCGCCGAGCTGGTGCGCTCCAGCGTGCGCAGCTCCAAGATCATCGCGCTCAAGCCGCACCATCCGCTGAGCGTGGACCCATTCAAGAAGGGCGACAAGGTGTTGTACCGCATCAACCCCTCGGACGGCGGGCCGGCATACACGCTGGACAGCGCGGACATGCTGCACGTCCCGAGCCTGGGTTTCGACGGCCTGCGCAGCCCCAGTGCGATCACCTTCGCAGGGCGCGAGGCCATCGGCGCGGCCATTGCCGCCCAGGAGCACACCAGCCGGTTTTTCGCCAGCGGCGCAAACATCGACTATGCGCTCAAGGCGCCTGGTCGGCTCTCCGACAAGCAGCTGGGCGACCTCAAGGCCTCGCTGCTGGCGCGGGCCATGAACGGGGGCCGTGGGCCGCTGATCCTATCGGGCGGCCTGGAGCCGGCGCAGCTGTCCATCAACAGCAAGGATGCCGAGATCCTGGCCACCCGCCTGTTCAACGTGGAAGAGATCTCCCGGATCCTGGGCGTGCCGCCGCACATGATCGGCCATACGGACAAGCAGACCAGTTTCGGCACGGGCATCGAGCAGCAGGGCATCGGCTTCGTGCGCTACACGCTGCAGCGCCACCTGACGCCGATCAAGCAGGAGCTGAACCGCAAGTTCTGGCCCGTGCGCGAGAAGCTGTTCCTGGAGCACATGGTCGAGGCCCTGGAGCGGGCCGACCTAAAGACCCGGTACGAGGCCTACCGCATCGCGATGGGCCGGGCCGGCGAGATGCCGTGGATGGACGCCAGCGAGGTGCGCCGCCGCGAGAACCTGCCACCGAACGCCAGCCTGCTGCGCAACCCCGGAAAAGATGACGGGAAGGGAAGCAATGAAAAACCGACTCAGTAAGCTGTACGCGGACAACCGCCGCGCCAGTGCCCGCAAGTTCGAGGTGGTGGCCAAGGCCGCCGACCGCGAGGCCGAGGTCTACCTCTACGACCACATCGTATCCAGTGAGCTGGAGGCCGAATGGTGGGGCGGCATCGCCCCGGGGCCGTTCGTGAAGGCCATCCGTGATCTGGACGTGGACACCATCCATCTGCGCATCAACAGCCCAGGCGGCTCGGTCTTCGCAGCCCGCGCCATGGAGCAGGCCCTGCGTGGGCACGGCGCCAAGGTGATCGTGCACATCGACGGCATCGCGGCCAGCGCGGCAACCTTCATCGCCATGGCGGGGGAGGAGGTGATCATGGCAAAGGGCGCCATGTTCATGATCCACAAGGCCTGGACCGGCATGTGGGGCAACGCCAACGACCTGCGCAAGGAGGCCGACCTCCTGGACAAGATCGACGGCACCCTGGCCGAGACCTACGCGGCCAAGACTGGCAAGGAGTTGGCGCAGATCTCCGAATGGATGGCGGAAGAAACCTGGTTCACGGCCGACGAGGCGCTGGAGAACGGCTTCGCCACCTCCATCGCTGCGAGCGACGCCAAGGCGCGCGCAAGCGCCAGGGCCAACGCCAAGGCCTGGAACCTCTCGGCCTACGCCAACGCGCCGCGCGACCCCTGCGACGAGCCCGAACCCACGCCCAAGGCTGAACCCGCGAACGATCAGCAGTTCGCCACCGAAGACCACCGCGCCCGCCAGCAGCAGCGTTTGAGCATGCTGGCCCGCCTCTCCCATCAGTAAGCGCCTCGCGCAACTGAGACCGCCGCCCACCGAGGCGGCTTTTTCATGTCCGAACGACCTGCGCGAGCGGTCACAACCTGAAAGAAAGGCTCACCATGAGCAAACTTGCACAACTGCGCGCCCAGCGTGACGCGAAGGCCAAGGCCGCCGCCGAACTGAACGCCAAGACCCCGGCCGACCAGCGCATGCCGTCCGCCGATGCCTCGGCCCTGGACACCATACTCAACGAGATCGAGGCCATCGACGGCGAGATCGCCCGCGAGAACCGCATCAACCAGGTGGCCGGCGATGAGCGCGCCGAGCACGAGGCCGCGCTCAACCAGGCCACGGTCCAAGGCGGCGGGCGCACCGAAGAATCCCAGGCCCTGCGCGCCATGCTGACCGGCGGCCTGTCCAACCTGTCGCCCGAGCAGCGCAATGCCATGGCCTCGCGCCAGAACCCCGACATCCGCGCCGCCATGTCCACCACGACAGGCTCCGAGGGCGGCTACACCGTGGCCACCGAGTTCAGCCGCTCCCTGCTCGAAGCGATGAAGCAGATGGGCGGCGTCCGCGCCGTGGCCACTGCGCTCCAGACGGCGACCGGCGCGCAGATGCTGTTCCCCACGGCCGACGCGACGGCGGAGGAGGGCGAAATCGTTGGCCAGAACGCTGCGGTCACGAACGGCGAGACCGCCTTCGGTCAGGCGTCCATGGACGTCTACAAGTACAGCTCCAAGAGCATCGCGCTGCCCTTCGAGCTGCTGCAGGACTCGTTCATCGACATCGAGGCCTACATCAAGTCGCTGCTGGCGCTGCGCCTGGGCCGCATCCAGAACCGCCACCAGACCGTGGGCACTGGCACCGGCCAGCCTCGCGGCATCGTGACGGGCGCCTCCGTCGGCAAGACCGGTGCCACAGGCCAGACCACCAGCGTGACCTATGACGACCTGGTGGACCTGGAGCACTCGGTGGACCCGATCTACCGTTCGCGCGCTGCCTGGATGTTCCATGACGATGTGCTCAAGGTGCTGCGCAAGATCAAGGACACCCAGAACCGCCCGATCTTCGTGCCGGGCTACGAGCAGGGCAACCCTGGCGGCGCCCCTGACCGCCTGATGGGCCGCGCCATCAACATCAACCAGAACATGGCTCCGATGGCGGCCAATGCCAAGTCGATCCTGTACGGCGACTTCAGCAAGTATTTGATCCGCGACGTGATGGACGTCACCCTGTTCCGCATGACCGACAGCGCATACACGCTCAAGGGCCAAGTGGGCTTCGTGGCCTTCTGCCGCTCGGGCGGCAACCTGCTGGACGTGGGCGGCGCCGTCAAGGCCTACGCCAACTCGGCCACCTGATCGGCCGCTCATGAACCCAGGCTCCGGCTACGGCTGGGGCCGCATCTCAAGGAGCCGACATGGCAACGAAACCGAAACCCGCACCCATGGCACCCACGGCAGCTGAGGCGCCGGCCGCCGACCAGGTTGCAGGCCAGCAGGCCCAGCATCAGGGGGGCGACGAGACTGCGCAGTCTGGCGAGACCCGGGCCCCGGCTACGGCTGGGGCCGCAGAAGGGCAGGGCGCTGGCGCTGGAACCCAGCAGGATCCCGCGTCCCAGGACGTGGCGCTGGTCGACGTGCGCGTCCTGGCCGCCGTGACCATCGATGGCGTGCGCTTCGCGCCTGACGATGTGATCGAGGGCGTGCCCGAGACCATCGCCCAGGCCTACGCCGGCAGCGTGGACCCGCACCCCGATGCCGTGGCCTACGCCCGCTCGGTGGGCTCGCCCGTCAAGCCTTTCCCGGGCCAGGCCCATGCAGAGGATTGACCTCGCGCGGGCCAAGCTGCACCTGCGGGTCGATGGTGATGAGGAGGACGCCCTCATCGAAGGCTGGATCGCTGCGGCGTATCTGGCCATCGAGGGGAAGATCTTCGCCAAGCTCTACGAGGATCAGGCCGAAATCCCGGAGGGGGCTGTCGGCGTGGTCATCGATGAGGCTATCCACTCGGCCGCGCAGCTGATCATCGGGCACCTGTACGCCAACCGCGAGGCCGTGGCCCCGGGCCAGGCCGCCGAGATCCCGATGGGTGCCGACTGGCTGCTGCTGCCCTACATCAACACGGCGGGAGGCTTCTGATGCAGGCCGGCACTCTTCGAGACCGCATCCACATCCAGCGTAAGACAGGCGGCGCGGATGAATGGGGCACTCCGCTGCCCGAAGGCTGGGAGAACATCTCCCCGGGCCGCATTGCAGCCAACGTGCTGCACAAGTCTGGCCTGGGCACGATAAAAGCCGACGCCGAGGTGTCCATCGTCCGCGCGAGCATCCGCATCCGGCGCCGCGCTGGCGTGGACGCCGGCATGCGCGTGCTGTTCGACGGCCAGATCTACGAGCTCAAGGCCGTGCTGCCTGGGCCAACCCGCGAGTACATCGATCTGGTGTGCGAGCTTGTGAAAGGACCGACCCAATGACCAAACCACGGACCTCGCGCGCCCCGCGGGCGCCGCGCGCTGCCCCTGCGCCGGCCGACGACGGCGGGCCGCGCACGGTGCTGACGACCAGGCCCGGCACCATCGGCCCCTACGGCTACATCGCCGGCCTGCTGATTGACGACGTGCCGGCCGATGTGGCTGCGGCAAACGCGGGCTGGATGGACGCGGACCCCGGGCGCGTAGCAGAGGCCCGCGCCGCGCGTGCCGACGCAGTGCCGTTCAAGGGCTGACGGCCATGGCTCGCAGCAAGTACGCACGCCGCGCCGCCGACGAATGGCGCCGGAAGGCGCTGCAGGGCAACAAGACTTTCGGCATGGCCGTGGACCTGGGGGCGTTGGATAGCCTCCTGGCGGACCTGGGCGACGATGTGCATGAGGCTATTCGGCCAGTTGCCCAGGCGGGCGCTCAGGTGCTGTACGAGCGGGTCAAGATCAACGTGCGTGCGCTGGGGCGCTCGACGGGTAATCTGGACCGCTCGATCTACCAGGCCTTCAGCCCCGAGAAGTCGGTTGATGGCCAGCGCGCCGAGTACCACGTCAGCTGGAACCACATCACCGCACCCCATGGCCACTTGGTGGAATGGGGCTACCTGCAGCGTTACCGCTACTACCGGGGGAACGACGGTCAAGTGCGGCCCATGGTTCGCCCAGGCATGGACGGCAAGAAGCCACCAGGCCGGCACGCCAGCCAGGCGCAGAAGGATGCGTACTACGTGACCCTGCCGACGCCGATTCAGGTGCCCGGCAAGGCCTTCGTGCGGAGCGCAGAGAGCTCTGTGCCTGAAGCGCAGAAGGCCGCCGAGGCCGAACTGTGGCGCAGGCTGTTCGAGAAGGGTGCATACCATGGCGCTTGAGACCGACCTGATGGCCGAGTTGCAGGCCGAGTGCCCGCGTGTCGTCGTGGGGACCGCGCCCTACGGCACGGCCATGCCCTACGTGACCTGGCAGCACATCGGCGGCGACGTGCTGCGCTACACGGACAACGCGCCAGCAGACAAGCGCAAGCCGCTCATCCAGATCAACACCTGGGCCGCCACGCCGCAGCAGGCCTTTGCGCTGATCCAGCGCATCGAGGAACGGCTCTGCGCAGCTGCCACCTTCACCGCCCGCCCTCACGGCGACCCGATTGGGGCCTATGACGATGCAGGCGTTGTCTCTGGCTACCTGCAGACCTTTTCCATTCTGGGCGCCCGATAGCCCGGCTGCGACCGTACAGGAGTGTCCATGGACAACAAGACAGTTGAATCGAACAAGCGCCTGGCTGAGAACCTGCGCACCCTGGCTGACAGGGTGGAGGCCCAGGACCAGCTCGTCTATTACTCGGCCAGCGCGGCGGTTCCAGATGCCGCTGCAGTGTTGCCGGGCGGGGAGCTTGTCCTTCAGCGCCCTCTCCCCTTGAATCTCGTCATCGTGATGGGAGACAAGGATTTCGTCTCCAGGGAAACCCAATGAGCACAGCAACTACGGAACTGCACCGCACGCTGATACGCCTCGCCAAGGGCGCCATCACAGCCTGGGAGAAGTGGCTCGAAAGCCGCACCTCTCACTGAACGTTTTCTCCAACCTGCCTCGCAGGCCTGCCACTCCCGATGGGGACTCGCAGCCATGACGCCTCGCAGAAACCGGCCCCTCTGGGGCCTTTTTCTTTGAAAGGGCCACAACATGGCATCTCTCCCTACCGGCTCGCGCATCGCCGTGGCCACTTCCATCGGCGCCAAGGTGCCTATCACCGCGATCACCAACGCGACCGAGGCCGTCTGCACGGCAGCTGGGCACGGCCTGGCCGTCGGCAACATCGTGATCGTTCTGTCCGGCTGGGGTCGTCTGAACGGCCTTGTGTTCCGCGTGAAAGCCATCCCGACCCCGGACACGTTCACCCTGGAGGGCCGCAAGGCCAACACCAGCAACACCAACCTGTTCACCCCTGGCGGCGGCGCTGGCTCGTTCCAGAAGGCGCTGACCTGGGTGGACGTGGTGCAGATCCTGTCCAACAACACAAGCGGCGGCGATCCCAAGAAGGTCACGTATCGCTACCTCGAATCCGAGAACGAGCAGGAAATCAACGACGGCTTCTCGCCCGTGTCGCGCTCGCTGGAAATCGACGCCGACGCCATCGAGACCCCCGGCTACAACGCGCTCGAAGACCTGTCCGCCAGCGGCGCCGACACGATCCAGCGCCTCACCATGAAGAACGGCGCCACGTCGTATCTGGCATGCACCGTGGCGCTCAACGATGAAGTGCTGATGCAGGACGGCCAGGTCAACCGCGTGAAGGCCGACTTCAGCGGCAAGGGCCGCTCCACCCGCTACGCCAGCTAAGGCGTCAACCCCATGCACCGGCCCGGCTGTTTCGTCTCTTTCAGCGGAGGCGGGCAGTCGGGCACGGGCTTTCTCTTTTTCTCTCCGCTGAAAGGATCACTCCATGGCCACTCAATCCAAGACCGCTGTTTCCGCCGCTGCAGACGAGGCTGGCAAGAAGCCCCCCGCATTCATCTTTGGCGCCCGTCCCGAGACCATCACCGCGCCCGTCTCGTTCGTGCGCGTGACCGGCGAGGTTGCCGAGATGGACTGCAAGTTCAAATACCGCACGCGCCGCGAGTTCGGCGAGCTGTGGGACGAGGTGTCCAATGCCAATGTCCCTCAGCCGGCCGACGGCGAGAAATTCAGCTTCGCCAGCCTGGCCGACCGTGGACTCGAATTCAGCGCAGAACGAACCCTCAAGTATCTGGTGGGCTGGGGTGTCGAGATCGAGCTCAACAAGGCGGCCTTGGTGCAGCTGTTCGATGAAGAGCCCAACGCCGCCGCCGCGTTCTGGGACGCCTACCGCGCCGCGCTGGTGGATGGCCGCGTAAAAAACTCCTGAGCGCCACCGTCGCCTATTTCACCCCCGACCCTGAGGTCGCGGAAGGCTGCGAGCCAGAAGACTACTGGGAAGACCCGGTGGAGGCCTGGCCCGAGAACGCCGAGCCGCTGGCGCTGTTCGTCGGCCTGCAGACGCAATGGGCCTGGGTGGTTGGAATGGGCGGCGGCGGGCGCGTAGGCCTGCGATACGAGGTGGTCTATCCGCTGCTTGACCGCGTGGCGCAGGGCGACCAGGAGCTCTGGGACGAACTGTTCGCCGACGTGCGGCGGATGGAGATGGCCGTGGTCAACATCCCGCAGAAAAGGTGATGCGGTAGCATGCCCTTCAATTTTCAAGCGAGGGGTATATGCGCAAAGTCTTGTCTGTCGGCCTGTTGGTTCTGCTGGTGCTGGGGGGCTGCATTTACATGTACGGCGCCTACGTCGTACATCAACACCGCAATGCGGTGCGCGCCGAGTTGAAAGACCCTGATTCTGCTCAGTTCAGAAATGAGCGGTTGATCAACGGATGGACCGTAAAAACCAGCATTCTTTGCGGTGAGGTGAATGCCAAAAACGAGCTCGGAGGTTACTCCGGTTTCAAGCTATTCGCTTCGACAAGCGGAGAAAGCGCTGACGTGGAAAAAGACGTTGGTAGCAAGGTATTCATAGAGGGCTATTGCAGTAAATAGCCCTAGAACAGCACAACGGCCCGCACTGCGGGCTTTTTTTATGGCTCGCTTCGGCGGGCCATTTTGTTTGGGGGTGTGATGGAAGAACAAAACCGCAAGATTGGCTTCGTGGTTTCTGCGGAAGACGACACCAAGACCACCTTTCAGAACATCAAGACTGGCGCGGCCGATATGGCTGCGTCCGTCGCCAAATCCGGCGAGCAGGCCGCCAAGGGCGTGAAGGGGATCGGCGATGGCGCCGATGAAGCCGCCCAGAAGATGGGCCGGGCCGAAAGCGCGATGGCCCAGGCGCTGACCCGCGCCACAGAAAAGGCCAGGATTGCTACCCAGGCCGGCGAAAGCCTGTCGCGCGCCTTCGAGCAGAAGATCGAGATGCGTGGTCTCGATGCGACCAAGCTGAACCCGCTGGTCGCCAAGCTGCGCGAGGCTGAAGAGGCGCTCGCATCGTTCAAGGCCCAGCAAGCCAAGGAAGCGGGTCAGAGCTCTTTCCTGGAATCCCTGCGCTCGCAGACCCAGGCCCTGGGCAAGACGAAATCCGAGCTGCTGGAGCTGCAGGCAGTGCAGCTGGGTGTTGCCAGCCAGGCGGCACCGTACATCGCCAAGCTGCGCGAGACCGAAGCCGGCATGGGTCGAGTCGGGATGACGGCGGCGCAGACGGCTCAGGCCATGCGCATGGTGCCGGCGCAGTTCACGGACATCGTTGTGTCTCTCCAGTCTGGCCAGGCCCCGCTGACGGTGCTGCTGCAACAGGGCGGCCAGTTGAAAGACATGTTTGGCGGTGCTGGCGCGGCTGCGCGCGGCATGGCTGGCTACGTGGTCGGCTTGGTGAATCCCTTCACCGTGGCTGCTGCTGCCGCCGCAACGCTCGGCGTCGCGTATTACCAAGGCAGCAAGGAGTCGGACAACTTCCGCCGCTCCCTTGTGCTGAGCGGCAACCAGGCTGGCACCACCGTCGATGAGCTGAATGCCATGGCCCGTGCCATCGCCAGCACATCGGGCACCCAAGGTGCCGCAGCTGCAGGTCTGGCCGAGATGGCCCGCTACAGCAAGGTCGCATCCGACCAGTTGAAGGACTTCACCGCCATCGCTCTGCAATGGGAGAAGACCACGGGCCAAGCCGTCAGCGAGACGGCCAAGCAGTTTGCGGACCTGGCCAAGGATCCGCTGCAGGCATCGCTCGCCCTGAACGAGCAGATGAACTACCTGACTGCGAGCATCTACGACCAGATCAAGGCGCTGGAGAAGCAGGGCAAGACTGCCGAGGCTGCGGCTGTGGCTCAGAAGGCTTACGCAGACGCGATGAAGACCGGCGCAGATGAGCTGACCCAGAACCTGGGCTACATCGAGCGCGCGGTCCAGATCGTGACGGGCGGCGCGAAGAAGATGTGGGACGCAATTCTCGGCGTGGGGCGCCGGACCTCGCCCACGGACCAAGCGGCGAAGCACCTTGAAGCGCTGCAACAGGAATTGAATGCAAAGCTCGCGCAGGGGCCAAAGAACGAGCAGTCGCGTACGAGCTGGGACAAGGGCGTCGAAAACCTGAAGCGACAGATTCAGCAGGCGTCTGATTTTCTGGCCCTTGCTGGCGCTGCCGGCAAGTCCATTGCCGAGACTCAGGCCGCCAACAAGGAGTACGTCGATGCAATGGAGGACTTCGACAAGCTTGCGGGCCAATTCGCGACCAAGGATGTCAAGCGCAAGCAAGAGCTGACCATCGCTCAGAACACCTACAACAAGTCGGTTGAAGAGACGAAGCGAGCCTATGCCAACACGCCGGAGCTGGCGTCGAAACTTGCTGATCTGGAGACGCGCTACAAGAACGCCGTCGAAGGGATCAACAAGCGGTACACCGAGAAGGGCTCGGGCGGCATCAGCATCTCCGACAACCAGCTGGCAAGCCTGGAGGGCCAACTTGCAGCGGCGAAGCAGTACCGCGAACAGCTGCTCACGCTGGGCGTGGCCGCCGCTGACCTCAATGCTGGTGAGCGCGAGTCGCTCAAGCTGTCGGCCCAGATCGAGAAAGCTACGAACGCGAAGACCCGCGCCAAACTGGAAGAAGCCAAGGCCCTGGCCGACGCCCTGGGCGTGCAGCTGCGCAGCAATGACGGCCTGGAGAAGTCGATGAAGGCTCAGGAAGCCCTCATCGCTGGCAACTTCAAGGCCGCTGATTCGATCACCGACCGTGCGCGCGAGCAGGAGGCTGCCAATGCCGTGTTCGGGAAGGGGCGCACTGAGATCGAGCGAATGACGCTCGCCACGCTTGAGCAGCAGATGGCCGAGGCCCAGGGCAGCGACAGCTTCGATCCGAAGTACATCGCATCGTTGGAAGCCAAGATCGCCGCCCAGAAGCGCTACACGGCCGCTCTGCAGCAGGCCGACTACAAGCAGATGGACGACCGTCTCACGAAGTCGCTGCAGACATCGAAGGATGAGCTGGCGATCCAGAAAGAGGGCCTGTCGCTGCTGGGCGCCGACGAGGTGCAGCGCAAGAAGATCATCGCGCAGCGCCGCATCGAGTTGGAGCTCGCCAAGGAGCTGGCGGAGATCGACCGCACGATCTACAGCGGAGACGAGAAGGAGAATGAAAAGCAGCGGGAGACGCTGCGCCAGAAGGCCCGCGAGAAAGCCGAGATCAACACCCAGACCTCGCTGCTGCGCATCCAGGAGGAGTACGTCAACAAGCAGGTTGAGCAGTACGACGAGATCTTCCGCAAGGGCTTCGCAGACATGCTCAACAACGGGCGCGACGGCTGGGACAGCTTCACGAAGAGCCTGACCACCACGTTCAAGACGACCGTGGCGGACCAGATCTACAAGATGTTCCTGCGGCCGTTCGTGGTTCAGGTTGTGGCATCGCTCATCGGGGTTCAGGGTGGCGGCGGCGGTGGCCTGGGAGGCGTAGGCGGCACGGGGGGCTCAGGCGGCGGCTTTGGCGGGGGCATCCCCGGCCTGGGTCTGCTGGGCGAGAGCGGCCTTTTCGCCGGCACCAACTTCGGCGCCGGCCTCATGGGCGGCATGCCCGCCTTGTCTGGTGGCATCGAGATGATGATGGGCGGCGAGTTGCTCGCGGGCGGCATGCAGGCCCTGGGCGCGGCTCTGCCGTACATCGGTATTGCGATTGCAGGCTTTTCGCTGATTAAGAAATTGTTCGGCGGTGACAGCCGAGGCCCGAACCACTCGGGCGGTGTGGCATCGACCGCTACCACCGACCGCGACCTTGCTGTGAAACAGGTGCTCGGAACCGACGCCTGGGGCAACACGCTGGGCGACTTCACAAGCCGCAAAAACGATGCGCTCGACAAGCAGCTGCAGACCACGGTCAACGGCATGCTGGACATGTACAAGGCGCTGTCAAAGATTGGTGGCAGCCAAGCGCGCGACATCGATTTGGCCGCAGGTTTTTCGGTCAATCCGAAGTACAGCGATGAGGGCGCGATGGGCTTTTTCCAGCTCATCGACAAGACTACTGGGGAGGTGCTCAAGAAGTACAAAAACCGCGATCTCGACAAGGACCCGCAAAAGGCTTGGGCGCAGTTCGTCGGCGAGATGGGCGGCGCGCTGATCGATGAGATCAAGAAAGGGGACATCCCGGGCTGGATGCGCACGGAGCTTGATGCGCTTGGCGACAACGTGACAGTGGAAGGCCTCAACCAAGCGCTGCTCAAGATCGCGGCCATCGACGCGGCATTCAAGGGCTGGGCCGACACGATGACCGGCTTTGCCGGGCTCTCTGAGAAGGCGCAGACCGAACTGCTAAAGCTCAGCGGCGGCCTGGAAGCGCTGGCATCCAATGTCAACGCCTTCTATGCCGGGTTCTACAGCGAGGCCGAACGCGCCGAGATCCTGCAACGCCAGGTGCGCGACCAACTCAAAAAGCTGGGCGTCGTGGACATTGACCCCGCTGGCGGCGAAGAGGCCAAGAAGAAGTTCAGGAAGCTGATCGAGGATGCCCTGGCCTCTGGCAACACGGAGCTGGCGGCAAAGCTCCTGGCTCTGGCGCAGCTGTTCGGAGTGGCTGCGGACTATGCCCAGAAGTCGGCAGAGACGGCGGCCGAGGCAGCCAAGACCGCAGCAGACGAGGCAGCCAAGGCCTTGGAGGAGTCGCGCAAGAAAGCCAAGGACGCAGCGATGGCGAACTTCGAGGCCGCGATCCAGCGTGAACAGAAGTACTGGCAAGACGTGGCCAGCGCATCGCAGGAAGCCATAAGCAGCCTGTCGAGTGCGCTGAGCACCCTCAAGAGCAATGCGCGCGACCTGTACGGCTCGCTGGATGCCACGCAGCAGATGCTGGCCGCCCAGGGGATGGTCTACATCGAGAGCGCGCTGTCGGGCGTGCGCGGCGGGCGAAAGCTCACCGACTACGAGGGCTTGACAGATGCCATCGGTGCGGCGCGGGGTGGCATCAATTCGGGCCGCTATGCGACCCAGTTTGAGCGCGACCGCGATGCGTTGGTCCTCGCTGGCCAGCTCAGCGAATTGGCAGACAAGGGCGATGCGCAGCTGAGTGCAGAGGAACGGCAGCTCAAGGCCTCGCAAGAGCAGCTTGAGCGCCTGGACAAGACGCTCACGTACTGGCGCGACCAGCTGGCCGACAACAAGGCCCAGATCGATGCGACGCTGAGCGTTGAGGATGCCGTCAAGGCCTTGCATGCGCTGATTCCCGGCTCCAAGCCGGGCACGGGCACCGGCCAAAAGCCAGATGACGGCGGCGCTGTGTGGGGGCCTGGTGGCGGCGGCTCGGAACAGACCCAAGCCAAGTACTCGCGCCCTCGTATCGATGGGTCTGGCGGGGTCTGGTACGACCCGGTTATCGACGCAGCGGAGATCGCGCGTCTTGACGGCTTGGCTGCGCTGTACCACTCCTTTGACGGCACTGGAAACCTGCGTGGGTTGCTTGATGCGATCAAGGGCGCTGGCGGATCTCTCTCTGATCTCTCGGCGCTGTCAGGACTCTTCTACAACGACTGGCTCAAAGCTGCGGAGAGCGTGGGCGTTCCCGCGTTCGCCGGGGGCGGGCTGCACTCGGGAGGGATGCGTCTGGTCGGTGAGCGTGGGCCGGAACTGGAGGTCACGGGCCCGGCTCGCTACTGGTCCTCTGCACAGACGCAGGCGCTGCTCAGTGGCGCGGGCAGCAATTCGCGCCTGGAGTCGCTGGTCGAGCAACTGGTCGCTGAGAACCGGCTGATGCGCGGGCAGATCGCGGCGCTGGAGCGCAACACGGCTGGCATGCCGCAAATGGCTGAGCAATTCGACACCGTGGCGGAGTCGGGCGTCTTGAGGGTGGGAACGGTATGAACATTCTTTTGCCGAAAGCGATCACGCCGGATTCGTTCGGCCCCGCCACGTCGATTCCCGAGCTGGATGCAGCCCGGGGCGAGGTGGCGTGGGTCGGCTCCGGTAACTACAAGGTGGGCGACCGCCGCGTGTATGAAAGGAAGATCTATCAATGCGTGAAAGATCACACGGGCACCGCGACAACGCCGGACAAGATGCCGGCCGAGTGGCTTTTCAAAGAGCCGACCAATCGCTGGTGCCCGTTCGATCAATACCTGTTCACCAAAGCGCGAGCCGTCCAGACGCTGACCTATGAACTCAAGGGCGTGTTTGCCGATGGCCTGGCGTTGTACGGCTTGGAAGGCGACTCGCTGAGCATCACGATCACGGCCGGCGTCGGCGGGCCGAACCTCATCCCGCCGATCAATGCTGACCTCTGGCAGCAGGCATACGGCGAATGGGAATACCTCTTCGGCGATCTGCAGCGCGGCGATCACTACGTGCTCCGGGGCATCCCGTTGCACCCCGATCAGCGCATCAAGATCACCGTGCGCCGCACCGCGCCGACGGCAGAAGCGGCGGTCGGCTACATCAGCGTCGGCAATCACAAGACCTTGCTGGCCCCCTCGGGCGGCTTCAGCGCGGTCGAGGAGGGCGCCGAGGTCACAACCAAGGACTACGGCTACACCAAGGACAACGCGGACGGCACCTATGAAGACATCGAGGGCCGCAAGGCCAAAAACATCAGCCTGTCCGTCGTCGTGGCCGCTGACCAGGCGCCGCTGATCGATTCGCTGCTGACCCAGATCGCCGGCAAGGTCGTGGCCGTCGAAGTCTCCAAGCTGGCCAAGTTCTCCCACCTGGCGACGGTGGGCAAGGTCACCGGCACCGTGCGCTCCTCGGGCGGGCCGACAGCCCGCGCAGAAATCCAAATTAAAGGCAACGTATGACCGATATCGTCACGATCCCGGACGTGCTGCCGATCTCGCCTTATCCGGCGCTCGGCAGCACCAATTTCAATAACGAGGCCTACGCGTATGCGACGAGTGTTCCGCCTGCGGTGTCCCGCATGCGCGAGATTGCGGTCGCGGGCCGGACGTGCGCCATTGCCGCCCAGGAATATGCGACGGCGGCTCAAGGCCATGCAGGCAACGCTCTGACGTACTCCAGCAACGCGGCCACCAGTGCTGGCACGGCGGCCACTCAAGCGGGTAATGCCCTGACCTCTGCAAGCAACGCGGCCACCAGTGCTGGCACGGCGGCCACGCACGCCAGCACGGCAACGGGCGCCTTGGCTGCAATGCAGGTCATGTATCTGGGCAGCAAGGCCGTCAACTCGCACCCGGCGACCGACAACATGGGCAACCCCCTGCAGGCCGGCGCCCTGTACACAAACACGGGCGCCAACGTAGCCCTGAACAAGCGCGGCTGGTGGTGGGATGGCGCGGCCTGGCAGCTAGCCTGGGGCGACATCACGGGCGTCTACATGCCGACCACGGGTGGCACGTTCACGGGGCACATCAATGTGCCGGCCAATGCGACCGGCAACCAGGCGCCGCGTGCAAATGAAGTGATATCGAGGATATCGGCGCAACTGCTTGCCAATGGTTTCGACTGTAATTCCCTGCCTGAGGAAAATAACCTCTATGTCGGCCAGAATCTGGCCAATGCGCCTTCAAGCGGTGATACTTGGCACTATATTCGGCAGGCTAAATTTTCGAGTCAAAACTATGTACTCCAGGAAGCCTTTGGGGTAACCCTTGACACGCCGCACTATTTTCGACGGAAGATCAATGGAGTATTCACAGCGTGGCGGCGGTCTCTTGATGCAACTGATCAGCGTGAAAATGTTTATGCATCGAGTACCGGAGCCGGGCCTGGTGACGCAAAACTTTACTACCTTGACCCATCAAAGGGCTCTATTCATCAGCTGACAGTGCAGTACAACACATATTTCACCGGAGCATTTAGAGGGCTTGGAGACCAAATGACGTTACGCCTTAAATTCTCGGGTTGGGCGTGGCCAATCAGCTTCAACACCAATTTCCGATTTCCTGCAGGAATAACCTTCCCGACGTATTCAGCAGGTCAGACGCTGACGCTAACGTTTTTCAATACCGAGGGATCTTTTATTGATGCCTTCATAGCAGGAGAGCATAACCCATGACAGCTCGATGGCTCATGTCCTGTGCAAGTCGCACTGTGCAGATTGTCATCTCCGCGAACGTGCGAAGCCCGAACATCTTGTCCCTGGCAACCGCAGCGGGTTATGCCACAGGCATGCAGATTGAGTGCGTCATCAATGCCGGCATTGATGTTGCAGCATTATCGATATCTGGCATCCCAGACGATGCGCTGCACATCATCAACAACGGTCGCATCGGCGGTGTGCAGTCAAGCGGCAGCGTCGGCGGGACCGGTCTCTACACCCGGATCAGAGTCAGGGTCACAAACAACGGCACCATTTTCGGCGGCGGCGGCCACGGTGGAACTGGCGGCAGTGCAAGCTGGAGCTATGCAAGCAGTAGCGGCTCAGGACAGGGCGGGGCGGGCGGCAATGGAGCCGGATTTTCGACGTCCGGGACAGTGACGTTCATTGGTCGCAACACGAACCCCAATGTCAGCTCAGGCACTTATTCAACGTACGACGGTGCCATTTTCCCAGGAGATTCGCAGCCATGGGCACAGGGTGGGATCGGCGGCCAGGGCGGAGATATAGGGCAGCCCGGAAATTCTGGTAGCAGTGGAAGCAGTGGCGGAACTGGCGCCGGAACGCCGTCCGCAGGATCAAGTGGTGCGCTCGCTGGCTACTACGTGGACGGCAACGCATATATCACTTGGCTCGTAACTGGCACGCGTCTCGGCCGCGTTATTTGAGGATCAACATGTACATCAATATCGAAACCGGCGACTACCCGCTTAGCGTTGCGGAAATTCAGGAACTGCATCCGCTCACGATGATGGCGCATCACCTGGAGTGCTATGCCCCAGTGGAGCCGACAGACACGCCGGCTTACGACGCGGATACGCAAAAGCCTGTCGAGGCCGCGCCGATGGAGGTCGAAGGCGTATGGCGGCAGCAGTGGTCTGTCGTGCTGCTCACCGAAGAGGAGTTGGCCGAGCTGCAGCGTCAGCGCGAGGAGGCTGCAGCCGCGTTGATCCCGAAGTCCTGCACGCGCCGGCAGGGGCAACTCGCACTGCTCACCCATGGGGTGCTGGACGATGCCGAGGCGGCCATAGCCGCGATCACAGACCCCGTGCAAAAGCGCGAGGCCCAGATCGAATACGAGGCGGACACCTGGGAGCGAGCCAACCCGTTCCTTCAGCAGCTCTGGGCGCAGCTCGGCGGCACGCCACAGTCGCTCGATGAGGCCTTCGCACTCGCTGTGACGCTCTGATCAGCCCCACTCCACAACAGCCGCCTTCGGGCGGCTTTTTCATGCCCGGAGGAGGGCCGATGAATCAACTTGAACCAACAGCTGCAGCCGTGGCTATCGCATCGGTGCTCTTCGGGCCGGCGATGGCGGGCTACATCGGGCCGTATGCGGTGATCCTCATTGCATCGACCGTGGGGGCCGCGTGGGCCCTGGGCCGTCGCGACCCGAGTGCCCGCCTCGGCGCCGTGGGCTATTTCATGCGCCTGAACGCCACCGCCGTGCTGGTCACGGTGGGCCTGGCCACGCTGGCAGGCCGCTGGTTGGGTTTCGATGAGACCAACTGGATGTTGTCCCCGATCGCGTTGCTCGTGGGCGGCGTGGGCGACGACTGGCCCAGGCTCGGACGCTGGGTGTTCGAGCGCGTGGCGCGGGTGCTGGAGCGCAAAGCCGGTGGCGGCGAGGGAGGTGCGTGATGACGTGGCAAGCACATCAACTCCTGGCCATGGCCAACCTGGCGATCTGTCTGGGCATCGGCTGGGCCTGCATCTGTCGGCTCAACTCCCATGTTGCCCGCGTGCACAAGCTGGCGCGAGCCCGGTACGCACTGCTGCTGGCTGGCGCCGTGGCCTCTGGCCTGCAGCCTGTGCTGTGGAACACATGGACCACCGTGGGCGACACCATCTTCTCGGCCTGCGTGCTCGCGGGCCTGCTCATCAACGTGGCGCGCTGGCACGGCGCTGCCCACCCCATGCGACGGAGTGACGACCAATGACCTATTTCGATGACTGCTTCGAGAAGCTGATCGGCCATGAAGGCGGCTACGTGAACAATCCCAAGGATCCGGGCGGCGAGACCAAGTTCGGGATCAGCAAGCGCGCC
>Ga0308167_1001009_pt1 | contig 38594 bp, 35 predicted proteins | sample PhyCR1_2_FD_202138 | JGI IMG/M metagenome (GOLD analysis project Ga0308167, IMG submission 202138) | Phyllosphere microbial communities from UC Gill Tract Community Farm, Albany, California, United States - DLSLRC.R1 | ecosystem: Host-associated > Plants > Phyllosphere > Unclassified | place... | reverse complement strand
TGGCCTTTGGCGTTGGCCGTCAGGTCGAGGTCGAGGGTCGTGTAGACGTTCAGCCCGCCCGTGTTCCAGTTCGAGAGCCGCTCCTCCTCGGTGGATCCGAGGACGGCGAGGTTCTTGATGTTCTTCTTGACGTAGTCGCAGAAGTACTGGGCGCCGGGCGCGGTGACCGCGGCGCAGCCCTGTGTGGGGGCCGTGAGCACGACGTAGCTGGCGACGTCGGTCGCGAGCGAAGCCTCCTCCGTGGGCTTGTCGATGAAGCCCTCGGCGTACATGGACTTGAGGATGACGTCGCGGCGTGCCTTGTTGCCCTCGTACTTCTCGGGCGTCGAGAGGTTGCGGGTGTCCGGGTACTGGACGATCGCGATGAGGCTCGCCGCCTCCTGCGTCGTCAGGTCGATCGCGTTCTTGTTGTAGTAGTGCTGCGCGGCGGCCTGCACGCCGTAGGTCTGGTCGCCGAAGTAGGCGATGTTCAGGTAGGCGAGGAGGATCTCGTCCTTCGTGTACTTCTTCTCGAGCCCGATCGCGAACTTCATCTCCTCGAGCTTGCGATCGATCGTGGTCTTGATCGCGTCCTTGTAGGCAGCGTCCCGCTCGTCGGGGTCCGCGATCAGCTGCGACTGCGCGATGCGGATGTTGCGCACGAGCTGCATGGTGAGCGTCGAGCCGCCACCGCTCGCGCCGAGCTCGCCGCCGCCCAGTGAGCCGACCCCGGCACGGACGAGCGACGTGACGTCGACGCCGCCGTGCTCGTAGAAGCGACGGTCCTCGCCGGCCACCACCGCGTCCTTCAGCGACTGCGAGACCTGGTCCCACTTGAGCTCGACGCGGTTCTCGCTGTAGAGCGTGGCGAAGGGGACGTCCTGCCCGTTCTGCTTCGCGTAGAGCGTGTTCCGCTGCTGCAGCTTGCCGATCTCGATGTACTCGGGGATCGACTCGAAGACCCCGATCGTGCTCGAGGCCGTCATGCCGGCGACCGCGATGGCGGGGGTCACGCCGATGGTGACGAGGAGGCCGGCCAGGACGCTGAAGCCGACGAACCCGAAGAGCGCCCCGATGACGGACGTGGGCTTCGATTTTTGGGCAGACATAAGATCAGGGTAAGTGACACCGCTGACATCCGAGCTGACAGGAACCACAAATGGTCCTTTGGGAGTACATGACCACGCCGCTCATGGTGCACAACAGCACCGCGATCCTGAACAACTGGGGGAGCGACGGCTGGGAACTGGTCCAGGTGACGCAGGGCCCCGAGGGCGGCCCCGTCGCCTGGCTGAAGCGCCAGAAGCAGGAGGCGTAGTGGGCCGCGTCGACGACCGCCTCGCCGAGCTCGGCCTCGTCCTCCCGACGGTGGCGGCGCCCGCGGGCGTCTACGTGCCGGCGGTCCGGGTCGGGACGTCCGTCTACACGGCGGGCCAGCTGCCGTTCGTCGACGGCGCCCTGCCCTCGGTCGGCAAGGTGGGCGACGGTCCGGGGCTCGTCGCCCCCGCCCTCGCCCGTGAGCTCGCCGCGACCTGCGTCCTCAACGCCCTCGCGGCCGCCGCCTCGGTGCTCGGTTCGCTCGACGACGTGGTGCGGGTCGTGAAGGTCACCGGGTTCGTCTCGTCCGACCCGACGTTCTCGGGGCAGCCGGGCGTCCTCAACGGGGCGTCCGAGCTGCTGGGCGAGATCTTCGGCGACGTCGGGGTCCACGCGCGGAGCGCCGTCGGAGTCGCCGTCCTGCCCCTCGACTCCCCGGTCGAGGTGGAGCTCCTGCTCGAGGTCGCGCCGACCTCCTGATCGCGGGCGGGCACGAGGCCCCGCGACGACCGCCGAGCCGGCGTCGCGTCGCGGGGCCTCGTCCGTCAGCGCATCTCTGCCGAGATCACCGTCATGACGGCCGAGTCGGCGAGGGTGGTCGTGTCGCCGACCTCGCGTCCCTCGGCGACGTCGCGGAGGAGGCGCCGCATGATCTTGCCGGAGCGCGTCTTGGGCAGCTCGTCCACGAGCACGATCGAGCGGGGCCGGGCGATCGCGCCGATCTGGTGCGCGACGTGCGCCTTCAGGGCGACCGCCGCCTCCTCGGGGGTGAGGCTCTTCTTCTTCTTGTTGCGCAGCACGACGAAGGCCACGACGGCCTGGCCCGTGGTCTCGTCCGCCGCGCCCACGACGGCCGACTCGGCGACGATGGGGTGCGAGACGAGCGCCGACTCGATCTCCGCCGTCGAGAGCCTGTGGCCCGACACGTTCATGACGTCGTCCACGCGGCCGAGGAGCCAGATGTCCCCGTCCTCGTCCCGGCGTGCGCCGTCGCCGGCGAAGTAGCGGTCGCCGAAGCGGCTCCAGTAGGTCTCCGCGTAGCGCTCCGGATCGCCCCAGATGCCCCGCAGCATCGACGGCCAGGGCTCGGCGACGACGAGCAGGCCGCTCTCCCCGTCGGCCACCGGGGTGCCGTGGTCGTCGACGACGTCCACCGTGACGCCCGGCAGCGGCGTCTGTGCCGCACCTGGCTTGGTCGACGTGAGCCCGGGCAAGGGGGAGATCATGATCGCCCCCGTCTCCGTCTGCCACCAGGTGTCGACGATCGGCGTCCTGCCCGCGCCGATGACCTCCCGGTACCAGAGCCACGCCTCCGGGTTGATCGGCTCGCCCACCGATCCGAGCAGGCGCAGGGACGACAGGTCGCGTGCCTGGGGGATCTCGCGGCCGGCCTTCATGAAGCCGCGGATCGCGGTGGGCGCCGTGTAGAAGAGCGAGACGCCGTACTTCTCGACGATGTCCCACCACCGGCCCGGCGCGGGGGAGTCGGGCGTGCCCTCGTAGAGCACCTGGGTGGCGCCGTTGGCGAGCGGGCCGTAGACGACGTAGCTGTGGCCCGTGATCCAGCCCACGTCCGCGGTGCACCACCACACGTCGGTCTCCGGGCGGAGGTCGAAGACGGTCGCGTGGGTGGTCGCGACCTGCGTCAGGTAGCCGCCGGAGGTGTGGAGGATGCCCTTGGGCTTGCCGGTGGTCCCGCTCGTGTACAGGATGAAGAGAGGGTGCTCCGCCTCGAACGACTCGGGCTCGTGCTGGTCGGAGGCACCCTCGAGCGCCTCGTGCCACCACCGGTCGCGCCCGTCCACCCAGTCCACGTCGTTCCCGCCGCGGCGGACGACGAGCACGTCGCGGACGCTGGACTCGCCCCCGACGGCGAGCGCGGCGTCGACGGCGGGCTTGAGGGGGGCCACGGAGCCCTTCCGCCACCCGCCGTCGGCGGTGATGACGAGGACGGCCTGCGCGTCGTCGATGCGGGCTCGGAGGCTCTCGGCGCTGAAGCCGCCGAAGACCACGCTGTGGACGGCGCCGAGCCGGGCCACGGCGAGCATGGCGACCACCGCCTCCGGGACCTGGGGCAGGTAGATGACGACGCGGTCGCCGGCCACGACGCCCATCGAGGTGAGGACGTTCGCAGCCCTGCTCACCTCGGCGGTGAGCTCTGCGTAGGTGACCGACCTGCTGTCGCCCGGCTCTCCCTCCCAGTGGAGCGCGACGCGATCGCCGTGCCCGGCCTCGACGTGCCGGTCGAGGCAGTTGTACGCGACGTTGAGGCGGCCGTCGGCGAACCAGCGGGCCACGGGGGCTCCCGACCAGTCGAGGGTCTCCGTCGGCTCGACGTCCCAGGACAGCCGCCGACGCGCCTGGTCGCCCCAGAAGAGGAGCCGGTCGGCGGCGGCGGCCTCGACGAGCTCCGGTCCGGCCACGGCTCGCGCGGCGAACTCGGGCGACGGCGGGAAGGCGGCCGGGGAGGGGGACTGCGCCACCTCCTCGTCCGTGGCGGGGCTGGTGGGGGTGTCCTGGCGGTCGACCATCGTCGTCCTCTCGCGTCGTTGCGGATCCGGGCGCCTCGCGCCCCGAGCGAGACTACTCCGGGCCGCGTCGCCGCTCGGGCGAGGGGCCTGGCCGGAGAGCGAAGCGCACGGACCGGACGCGGTCGTGATGCTGGCACCGGTCTGCCTCCGTGGGGTACACTGGACGAGTCCGGATTCAACCCCGGTGTGCAGCGCGAGCGATTCCCCCCGATCCAGCGCTGCCGTGGCGGCACCAGTTCCCCCCAACTGGTGCCGCCCCTCTTTTTTCGCCCGGCGGTCGTGCGACGACCATCCGGGTGATCCCTCCCCAGAGCGGACGGCCAGGTCCTCCTTCCCCCAGAACGCACAGCCCTGTCTGTCTCGGTCGTGCCGCGTGGCTAGCGTCCGGACATGACCGGACCTCCTTCTGCCTCCACCCCGGGCCTCACCCCCGACCACCCGTTCGTCACCCTCGCCTCGGAGCCCGGGCGCTTCGTGGCGGCGGCCCCGCCGAGCGCCTCCGTGAGATGGGGTACAAGGGGCGCGAACGGGGTACACGGATCGCCGGTCGACAGATCGTGGCTCGGGGCGCTCGCCCCTCTCCTCGACGACCCCGACGTGACGGACGTCTTCGTCACCGGCGGGGCGGGCACGTGGGTAGACCGGGGAGGCGGCGCGCGCCCCGAGGCGAGGGTCCACCTCTCGGAGGCGGCCGTGCGCGACCTCGCCGTGAGGCTCGTCGCCCGCGGCGGGCGCCACGTGGACGAGGCGAGCCCGTGCGTCGACGTGCGGCTCCCGGGAGGCGTCCGCGTGCACGTCGTCCTGCCGCCGATCTCGACGTCCGGCACGGCGCTGTCCATCCGCTTCCCCCGGGCCGTGCCCCCGACGCTCGACGACCTGAGCCGGGCCGGGTTCTTCGCCGACGTCGACGAGGGCGCAGTCCGGTCGTGCGTGGACCGGCGTGCCAACGTGCTCGTCACGGGCGCGGGAGGGACCGGCAAGACGACGTTCCTGGCGGCCATGCTGTCGGCGGCGGCGCCCGGCGACCGCATCGTCACCGTCGAGGACGTGGCCGAGCTCCGCGTCGTCCATCCCCACGTGGTCTCGCTGGAGGCCCGCCAGCCGAACCTCGAGGGAGTGGGCGGCGTCGACCTCGCGCGGCTGCTGCGGGAGGCGCTCCGCATGCGTCCCGACCGCCTCGTCGTGGGGGAGGTCCGTGGGGTCGAGGTCCGCGACCTCCTGTCGGCACTGAACACCGGGCACGACGGCGGGGCCGGGACCCTGCACGCGAACGGCCTGGCGGACGTCCCGGCCCGCCTCGAGGCGCTCGGGGCGGTCGCCGGCCTCGCGCCGGCGGCCCTGGCCCGCCAGGCCGTCAGCGCTCTCGACGCCGTCTTCCACCTCGACCGGGCAGGCGGACGGAGGCGGCTGGCCGTCATCGGCAGCCTCGGCACGTCGGCGTCGGGCGAGCTCACGGCCCGGGAGGGCCTCGTCCGCACCGACGGCGGCGGCCGACGGGGCCGGTGACCGGGCGGGGCCGTCGTCGACCTCCGCCCACCCCCGCGGCGACCGTGGTCGATCGACTCGCCGTCCTCCTCTCGGCCGGCGTCACGCCGGCGTCCGCCTGGAGGCACGTGGGCGAGGCGGAGCCCGACGGGGCCGTCCGTGCCGTGGCCTCGCACGTCGGCCGCTCCGCGGACGAGGGCGTCCCCGTGTCGGCGTCGCTGCGGCAGGCCCTCGAGCACCGGCCGTTCGACACGGCCGGGGACGGGGAACGGCACGCGGTCGAGTGGGCCCAGGTCGCCTGCGCCTGGTACGTGGCGGAACGGAGCGGAGCTCCGCTCTCCGAGTGCCTGGTCAGCTTCGTGGCCGCCCTCCGCCAGGCCGACGCCGCTCGACGCGAGGTCGAGGTGGCGCTGAGCGGCCCGCGCTCGACAGGGCGGATCGTCCTCGCCCTCCCCCCGGTCGGTCTCCTCTTCTCCCTGGGACTCGGCTTCGACACCGCCACGGTGCTCTTCGGCAGCCCGGTGGGGTGGGGCTGTCTCGTGACGGGAGGAGCGCTCGTGCTCGCCGCGCGTGCGTGGAACGGCCGGCTGGTCCGCTCGGCCGTCCCGAGCGCCTCCGTGCCGGGTCTCCGCCTCGAGCTCCTGGCCGTGGCCGTCTCCGGGGGAGGGTCCTGGCAGGGGGGACTCGACCTCGTCGACGAGGCCTGTCGGGACTCTCCGGGGGCCGGCGCCGAGGACGACGGGGGCGGAGAGGCGGTCCTGGAGCTCTCGCGGCGGGCGGGAGCCCCGGCGGGCGCGCTGCTGCGCGCGGCGGCCGCGGAGCGCCGTCTCGACGCGACGACGGCGGCGCGGTCGGCGGCGTCCAGGCTGGGATCGACCCTGATGCTGCCTCTGGGGGTCTGCGTGCTGCCCGCGTTCCTCGTGGTGGGGGTCGTCCCGCTCGTCGTCGCGCTCCTCTCCTCCACAGCCGAGGTCCTCTGACCGTCCGTGCCCAGGAGGCGCGGTGCGGCCGGCGGCGGCATTCCCCGACGACGGAGACTCGCTCCCGACCACGACACGTGGTCGCCATCGACGAGAGAGAGCAGCACATGGACACGATCCCCACGACCACGACCACGACCACGACCACGACCACGGCCACGACCACCCCCACCGACCGCGCCTTCCCGGGCGCGCCCGTCCTCGCTGCCGGACGGGCCGACCGCACCTCCCCGACCAGGCGGTGGCTGTCGGAGGACGGCGCGGCCACGGCGGAGTACGCGATCGTGATCATGGCCGCCGTGGGCTTCGCGGGGCTCCTGGTCGTGATCATGCGGTCCGACGAGGTGCGCGGGGTCCTGAGCGACCTCGTGCGCTCGGCCTTGTCGGTCGGCTGAGACACGATGAGACGGGTCCTCCCCGACACCGGGAGCGTCACAGCCGAGTTCGCGGTCGTCCTGCCCGCTGTCATCGTGGTCGTCGCGCTGGCCGTCGGCGCGGTCGGGGCCTCAGCGCAGTCCGTCCGGCTGGCCGACGCCGCCGCGGTGGCCGCCCGGCAGACGGCGAGAGGGGACGTCGACTCCGTCCCGGAGACGCTGGCCGCGCTGGCGCCGGGTGCCGAGAGCAGCTCGTCCCTCCAGGGCGCGATCGTGTGCCTCACGGTGGCCAGGGCCGTCTCCCTGGGTCCCCTGTCCGGCGTCGTCACCCTGCGGGCCCGAAGCTGCGCGCCGACGGCCGGCGGGTGAGGCGAAGAGAAGAGATGAGGCGGAGGGAAGAGATGAAGCGGAGAGAAGGGATGAGGCGAAGGGAAGAGATGAGGCGGAGGGAAGGGACGGCCGCGGCGGGCCGGACCGACCCCGGCGACGCAGGCAGCGCCTCCGTCCTCTCGGTCTCGGTCGTCGTCGTGATCGCTGTCCTGTCCGCGGCGGCCCTCACGGGGACGCAGGCGCTCGCCGAGCGCAGCAGGGTGGCGGGCGCCGCGGACGCGTCCGCCCTGGCCGCCGCGGACGCTGCTGCCGGGCTGGTCACGGGCGGAGGCGGGCCGTGCTCCCTGGCGGCGTCGCTGGCTCGGGCGAACACCGTCGAGCTCTCCTCCTGCGACGTCGACGGGCTCGTCGTGACGGTCGTCGTGACGGGGTCGGCTCCCCTCCTCGGGGTCGCCGTTCGCGCCTCGGCGACGGCGGGACCTCCGCCGTCCGCACCGGGCCTGACGGGTCCCGGGCCGTGAGCCGGTGCGCCGGAGGGTGTGTGTATGGTGTGCCTGTCGGCAGCGCACGATCCGTCGGTCCCGTGTCAGGGACGCCGGGAGAACCGCCCGCCGCCGACCACCTGACCGGTCCTCGTGACCGGGTCCAGACGTTCCCCGAAGCAAGGAGTCCCGTGCCAGGCACGAAGAAACTGGTCATCGTCGAGTCGCCCGCGAAGGCCAAGACGATCGGGCAGTACCTCGGCAGCGGCTACGAGGTGCTCGCCTCCGTCGGGCACATCCGTGACCTCGTCGAGCCGAAGAACCTGCCCCCTGAGCTCAAGAAGGGGTCGCTCGGCAAGTTCTCCGTCGACGTCGAGAACGGCTTCGAGCCCTACTACGTCGTCTCCGACGCGAAGAAGAAGACGGTCTCCGAGCTCAAGCGAGCCCTCAAGGGCGCGGACGAGCTCTACCTCGCGACTGATGAGGACCGCGAGGGCGAGGCCATCGCGTGGCACCTGCTGCAGGAGCTGAAGCCGAAGGTCCCCGTCAAGCGGATGGTCTTCCACGAGATCACGAAGGACGCGATCCAGAAGGCCCAGGAGAACACCCGCGAGCTCGACACGGCTCTCGTGGACGCCCAGGAGACCCGCCGCATCCTCGACCGCCTCTACGGCTACGAGGTCTCGCCGGTCCTGTGGCGCAAGGTCGGTCCGGGCCTCTCGGCCGGTCGCGTGCAGTCGGCGGCCACCCGCCTCGTCGTCGACCGCGAGCGCGAGCGACTCGCGTTCGTCTCCGCGTCCTACTGGGACCTCACCGCCACCTTCGAGCCCGCCGCCGACGCGGTGCCCTTCTCCTCCCGCCTCGTGCGGGTCGACGGCACGAGGGTCGCGAGCGGTCGGGACTTCGACGACCGTGGCCAGCCCAAGGGGCAGGCCGTCGCGCTCGACGAGGCCTCGGCCGGCGCGCTCTCCCGTGCGCTCCAGGCGACCGGCGTCGACATCGTCGTCTCGTCGGTCGAGTCGAAGCCCTACACGCGCCGCCCGGCCGCCCCGTTCACGACCTCGACCCTGCAGCAGGAGGCGGCGCGCAAGCTGCGCTTCTCCGCCCGCCAGACGATGAGCGTCGCCCAGTCGCTGTACGAGAACGGGCACATCACCTACATGCGCACCGACTCGCCTTCGCTCTCGCAGCAGGCGACGAACGCCGCCCGCTCCCAGGCCGCCTCGCTCTACGGCTCCGACACGGTGCCCGAGAAGCCCCGCGTCTACACGGGCAAGAGCAAGAACGCCCAGGAGGCGCACGAGGCGATCCGCCCCTCCGGCGACACGTTCCGTACGCCGAGCGACATGCAGTCGACCCTGAGGGGCAACGACTGGAAGCTCTACGACCTGATCTGGAAGCGCACCGTCGCCTCGCAGATGGCCGACGCCAAGGGCTCGACGGCTTCCGTCGTCGTGACGGCGACGACCGAGACCGCGGTCGCGGGCGTCTCCGCCGAGGGCGCTGCCCGCACGGCCGCCGAGTTCGTCGCCACCGGCACCGTCATCACCTTCCGCGGCTTCCTGAACGCGTACGAGGAGGGGCGTGACGAAGACCGGCACGGCGCGGCCGACAGCGCCGAGGCCAAGCTCCCGCCGCTGACGGAGGGCCAGCAGCTCACCCTCGACGAGATCGAGGCGAAGGGGCACGACACGAGCGCGCCGCCCCGCTACACCGAGGCGAGCCTCGTCAAGACCCTGGAAGAGCTGGGGATCGGGCGTCCGTCGACCTACGCCGCCATCATGTCCACGATCGTCGACCGCGGCTACGTCACGCCCCGGGGCACGGCCCTCGTGCCGAACTGGATCGCGTTCTCCGTCGTCCGGCTGCTCGAGGAGTACTTCGGCGACCTCGTCCAGTACGACTTCACGGCCAGCATGGAGGACGACCTCGACCTCATCGCCGGCGGCGACGCCGACCGGGTCGACTGGCTCAACGGCTTCTACTTCGGCAACGACACGCATCGTGGTCTCCGCAAGGTGATCGACAACCTGGGCGAGATCGACGCGAGGGACATCAACTCCATCCCGCTCGGCGAGGGGCTCACGCTGCGCATCGGGCGCTACGGCCCGTACCTCGAGGCTCCCGGCGACGACCCCGAGACCCCCCGCCGGGTCAATGTCCCTGAGGACATGGCGCCGGACGAGCTGACGCCCGCCCGTGCTCGCGAGCTCATCGACGCTCCCGTCATCGGCGACCGCGTCGTCGGGGTCAACCCCGAGTCCGGCAAGGAGGTGCTCGCCAAGGACGGCCGTTTCGGTCCGTACGTGACGGAGCGCATCCCGGAGGAGATCGCTGCGGACGCCGCCACGGGCGAGGTCGTCGAGGCGGGGACCGCCGCCTCCACCGCGACGCCTGCCGCCACGGACGGCGCCGCGACGACGAAGGCGCCGGCCAAGAAGGCGCCGGCGAAGAAGGCCGCGCCCAAGGAGCGGACGGCGTCGCTGTTCAAGAGCATGAGCGTCGACACCATCGACCTCGAGACCGCTCTCGCGCTGCTCGACCTGCCGCGGACGGTCGGCGTCGACCCCGAGACGGGCGACGAGATCCAGGCGCAGAACGGCCGCTACGGCCCGTACCTCAAGAAGGGCACCGACACCCGCTCGCTCACCAGCGAGGACCAGATCTTCGAGATCGACCTGCCCGGCGCCCTCGAGCTCTACGCCCAGCCCAAGTACGGGGCGAAGCGCGCCAGCAGCGCCCTCGCCGAGTTCGAGGCCGACCCGGTCAGCGGCAAGCCGATCAAGATCAAGGACGGCCGTTTCGGGGCCTACGTGACGGACGGCGAGACGAACGCCACCATCCCTCGAGGGGAGACCGTGGAGGAGGTCGACTTCGAGCGCGCGATCCAGCTGCTCGCCGACAAGCGCGCCAAGGGCCCGGCCAAGAAGCCGGCGGCGAAGAAGCCCGCTGCCAAGAAGCCCGCTGCCAAGAAGCCGGCCGCCAAGAAGCCTGCGGTCGCGAAGAAGCCCGCTGCCGCGAAGCCGGCTGCTGCCGGGGCCGCCGCCGCGAAGCCGGCTGCCGTCAAGAAGCCGGCTGCCGCGAGGAAGCCCGCCGCCGCGAAGGCCGCCGCCACGGCGACGGCCACGGACGGCGACGCGCCGGAGGCCTCGTAGTGCCCGGTCTGTTCATCACCCTCGAGGGCGGCGACGGATCGGGCAAGACCACGCAGGCGGCCCTGCTCGAGGAGTGGCTCGGCGAGCAGGGGCGCAGCGTCGTGCGCACGCGGGAGCCGGGCGGCACCGACCTGGGCCTCGAGCTGCGGCAGATCGTGCTGCACAGCAGGGGGCACATCGCTCCGCGCGCCGAGGCGCTGCTCTACGCCGCGGACCGCGCGCACCACGTGGAGACGCTCGTGCGTCCGGCCCTCGACCGCGGCGAGGTCGTCCTGCAGGACCGGTACGTCGACTCGTCCGTCGCCTACCAGGGCGCCGGCCGGGTCCTCGGCGGCGACGAGGTCCGCGAGCTGTCGACCTGGGCGACCGGCGGGCTGACGCCCGACCTGACCGTGCTGCTCGACCTCGATCCCCGGGTCGGCCGTTCGCGACTCGACGCGGCCGAGAAGTCGTACGACCGGCTCGAGTCCGAGGCCGAGGCGTTCCACGGCCGTGTCCGGGACGCCTACCTCGAGATCGCCCGTGCCGAGCCCGCGAGGTTCGTCGTGGTCGACGCCACGCTGCCCGTCGCCGACGTCGCGGCGACGGTGCGGGCCAGGGTCGCCGACCTCCTGACCGCGCAGTGAGCGGCGAGCGATGAGCGGCTGGGACGGCCTCACCGGCCAGGCCGACGCCGTCGAGCTGCTGAAGGCGGCGGCGTCGGCCGACCCGTCCCGCTCGGCGATGACGCACTCGTGGCTGATCACCGGCCCGCCCGGTTCCGGCCGCTCGAACCTCGCCTACGCCTTCGCGACCGCGTTGCTGTCCCGGGGCCACGACGACGAGGCGACGAGCCGCCAGGTCGATGCCCGGTCGCACCCCGACCTCGCCGTGCTGAGCACCGAGCGGATCATCATCACCATCGACGAGGTCCGCTCGCTGGTCGCGTCGTCCCAGTTCTCTCCCTCGGTCGGCCGCTACCGCGTCGTCGTCATCGAGGACGCCGACCGGATGACCGAGCGCACCAGCAACCTCCTGCTGAAGGCCCTCGAGGAGCCGCCGCCCCGCACCGTGTGGATCCTCTGCGCCCCGAGCGAGGCCGACCTCATCCCCACGATCCGGTCCCGCGTCCGCAGCATCCGCCTCCGCACCCCGAGCGTGGCCGACGTGGCCGACCTGCTCGTGCGTCGCGACGGCATCGACCGCGAGACGGCCGTCACGGCGGCCCGCGAGGCGCAGAGCCACATCGGCATGGCGCTCCGTCTCGCGACGGACCAGGAGGCGCGCGAGCGCCGCCGACGGACGCTCGAGGCCGCGCTGGCCATCCGCAGCGTGTCCGACGCCGTGAACGCGGCGACCACGATGCTCGCCGTCGCCGGGGACGACGCCAAGGCCATCACCGAGCAGCGTGACGCCCAGGAACGCGCGAGCGCCCTCCGCTCGCTCGGCGTCGAGCCGGGCGGGACCGTGCCCCCTGCCCTCCGCAGCCAGCTCCGCGCGCTGGAGGACGACCAGAAGCGCCGGGCGACCAGGAGCCTCCGCGACGGCATCGACCGCATCCTCGTCGACCTGCTCTCGCTGTACCGCGACGTCCTCCTGCTGCACCTCGGAGTCGCGGAGGAGCCCATCAACCAGGCGGTCCGTGGCCGGCTCGACGAGGCGACCGCGGCCTCGACGCCGGCGAGCACTCTCGCAGTCATGGACGCGATCGCCGTCGCACGTCGACGGATCGAGTCGAACGTGGCCCCGGCGCTGGCGCTCGAGGCCATGCTGGTGGCCGTCAGCCGACACGCGGTCAGGTGAGGCAAGATGGCGGCATGACCGACCCGACTGCCGCCCCGGGCCTGCGTGAGCGCAAGCGCCTGGCCACCCGACGGGCCATCCAGCTCTCCGTCCTCGACCTGATCGGCGAGGAGGGACTCGAGGCCGTCACCGTCGACATGATCAGCCGCCGCGCCGACGTGTCGCCCCGCACGTTCTTCAACTACTTCACGTCGAAAGAAGAAGCGGTCGTCGGCGACCTCCCCGACCTGCCCGAGGGCGAGTCGCTCGACCGGTTCCTCGGCGCGCACGACGAGCAGATCATCGACGGCCTCATCCGCCTCCTCGACGAGGCCGTCGTGACCGCGACGTACGACCGCGACCTGGTGCAGCGTCGACGCATGGTGCTGCGCGGCCACCCCGACCTGCTCGCCCGCCGGATCGCCTCCACCCGCGTGCTCGAGGAGCGCCTCACCGGCATCGTCGCGCGGCGGCTGGCCACGGCACCAGGCCGTGCGGAGGACGCCACGGAGGAGTCGGACCTCAGCAGCGCCCACCTGCTCACCCTCGTGGCCATCGCTGCGCTCCGGCACGCCTGGGGCGAGTGGATCGACGACGACGACGCCGACCACGCGACCGACCACCGCTACGGGCTGCGCGCCCGGATGGAGGCGTCGTTCGCCGAGCTCGGCCGCGTCGTGACGCGACAGGTCTGAGAATCCGCTACAGTTGGTGATCGTGCCGCGAGGCACGGGTTCTCGATCTGATCGAGATCCGCCGCTTTAGCTCAGTCGGCAGAGCGTCTCACTCGTAATGAGAAGGTCTGGGGTTCGATTCCCCAAAGCGGCTCCCACCGAGGCCCGGTCCGTCAGGATCGGGCCTTCTGCCGTCTTCGGCCTCGTCGGCGTCCCCGGGCCGCCCTCTTCGCAGTCCCGCCGACCAGCCGGCCTGGTAGACAGGTCGCATGAGCATCCGATGGGGCATCCTCGGTGCCGGCGGCATCGCCGACACCTTCGTGAACGACCTGACCGCCGCGGGCATCGCCGTCGCGGCCGTCGGGTCGCGTGACGCCGACAAGGCGAGGCGCTTCGCCGACGACCACGGCATCACCACCGCGCACGGCAGCTACGACGACCTCGTGGCCGATCCGGAGGTCGACGCGGTGTACGTGGCGACGCCGCACGTGTTCCACGAAGAGAACGCCCTCCTCGCGGTCCGCGCGGGCAAGCACGTCCTCGTCGAGAAGCCCTTCACCGTCAGCGCCGACGAGGCGGGGCGCGTGCTGGCCGCTGCTCGTGAGGCCGGCGTCGTGGCCCTCGAGGCGATGTGGACCCGGTACCTGCCGCAGCAGGCGCGCCTCCGTGAGGTCGTCCGCAGCGGCGTGATCGGCGAGCCGCGCCTCCTCACGGCCGCCCACCTGCAGTCGTTGCCGACCGATCCGCACCACCGTCTCAACGACCCGGCCCTCGGCGGCGGCGCCCTGCTCGACCTCGGCGTCTACCCGGTCTCGTTCGCCCACGACCTGCTCGGGCCGGTCGAGGTCGTCGCGGCCACGGCCGTGCTCAGCGACCAGGGCGTCGACGTTCGTACGGGCATCACCCTGCGCCACGCGAACGGCGCGACGTCGAACCTGTTCTGCGCGCTCGACACCGCAGGCCGCAACGACGCCGTCCTGCACGGCAGCGCAGGCCGGATCGAGATCGACCACACCTTCTACGCGCCCGGCGGGTTCACCGTCCTCGACGCGGAGGGCGAGGTCGTCGAGCGGTTCGACTCCGACGAGGGCGACCTCCGCGGGATGCACCACCAGGCGCTCGAGCTGGCCCGTCTGGTCGAGGCCGGTGACCTCGAGAGCCCGGCGCTCACCTCCGACGGGATCGTGGCCGTGATGGCCACCATGGACGAGATCCGCCGCCAGGTCGGCGTGCACTACCCCGAGCGCTGAACGGGCCCGCTGAGCCGGCCAGCTGAGCCGGCCCGTCGAGATCCTGAGCCGAGGAGGTGCGGACGCGGCCCCCGGGGGAGGCACGCCTTTCGTAGGATGTCCTGGATGAGTGAGCAGGACACGCCCCGCGACGACCGGCCCTCCGACGACGGCGCCCCCGAGGTGCGCGGGGAGGCGGCCGAGACGCGGGCCGAGGACGCGGACGTGTCCGCCGGGGGAGGCGGGCCGCGGGACGTGCGCGCGTCGGCCGCGCGCCTCCTTCGAGAGCACCCGCGCACCGCGCTCGTCACCGCCGGCGTCCTCGCGTTCGCCCTGCTCGGCGGCGGTGCGGTCGCCGCCGGCGCCGCGACCGCTCCCGACGCTCCCGCTGCGTCGAGTGCCCTGTCCGGAGCGGACGGCGACGGCAGTGCCGGACCGGCCGACGTCGTGACCGTCACGCCCGACCCGACGGAGGCAGCCGACCCTCAGCGGGCCGTCCCCGCGGTCGTCCCGCCCGCGACCAAGCTGCGCACCTGCTCGGTCGCCGCCGCCGCGTCCGATCCTCGCCTCGCCCAGTTCGAGGGATCGGTCGTCAACGCCGCGACGGGCGAGGTCCTGTTCGACCGGAACGGGTCCACGCCGGCCCGGACCGGCAGCGTGCTCAAGACCCTGACGAGCGCCGTCGCACTGGCGGTCCTGGGCGGTGACCACCGGCTCACGACCCGGGTCACGGGCGACCCCGGCAGCGGGGCCGTCGCCCTCGTGGGCGGAGGTGACGCCACCCTCAGCGCGACGGGCCGCAGCGTGTACTCCGGCGCGCCGACGCTCCGCGACCTGGCAGGGCAGGTCGCCGCCTCGCTCGGCGGCCAGCCGGTCTCGCAGATCACGCTCGACGCCACCTGGTGGAGCCAGGCCGACAAGTGGGACCCGTCGTGGAAGCGGACCGAGCAGACCATCGGGTACCACAGCGAGGTCACGGCGCTGATGGTCGACGGCGACCGTGCCGACCCGGCAGCGAACACGAGCCCGCGCAGCACCGACCCGGTCGGACGGGCCGGCGAGGCGTTCCGCTCCGCGCTCGTCGCGGCGGGCGTCTCGGGCGCCGCGTCGGCGTCGATCTCCCAGGGCACGGCGACGAGCGCGACCGTGCTCGGCTCCGTGCAGTCGCAGCCCGTCTCGACCCTCATCGGCCAGATGCTGCCGAACTCGGACAACACGCTGGCCGAGATGCTCGCGCGGGCCTCGTCGCGGGAGTCCGGTGCGGACGGGTCCGCCGCCTCCCTGACGGCCCTGTACCGGTCGGCGCTGAGCGGCACCTACGGGCTGGACGCCTCCGCCGTGACGATCGTGGACGGCTCGGGGCTCAGCGAGAACGACGCGGTGCCGTCGACCTTCGTGGCCCGCCTGATGATCCAGGTGCGTGACCGCGCCCACGGCCTCGGGGCCGTCTACGACGCCCTGCCGATCTCGGGCCAGACCGGGACGCTCGCGTCGCGCTTCACCGGCTCGAACGCCGCCGCGCGCGGTGCCGTGCACGCCAAGACCGGCTGGATCGACACCGCGTACACGCTCGCCGGCTCGATCGACTCGGCCGACGGGACGCCGCTGACCTTCGCCTTCTACGCCATCGGCCCGGTGGAGGACGACGCCCGCAGCGCCCTCGACACCCTCACGGCGTCGGTCTGGCGCTGTGGGAACTCGCTCGCGAACAGCTGACCCGCACAACCCAGCACCAGAACAGCACAGCACAGCACAGCACCAGCACCAGCACCAGCACAGCACCAGGCCACAGAGGGAGGATGGGAGCATGACCACCGCGCTCTTCGTCATCGACGTCCAGAACGACTTCACCGAGGGAGGCGCCCTCGCCGTCACCGGGGGCGCGAGCGTCGCCGCCCGGGTGACGGAGCTCCTCCGGCGTGACCGGTCGCGCTGGGACGTCGTCGTCGCCAGCCGCGACTGGCACGACGACCAGGGCGACAACGGCGGCCACTTCTCGGCCGAGCCGGACTACGTCGACAGCTGGCCGCCGCACTGCGTCCGGGGCACGACGGGAGCCGAGTACCACCCGGACCTCGACGTCGCGCTCGTCGACGAGCACGTGCGGAAGGGCACGGGCACCCCGGCCTACTCGATCTTCGAGGCCGCCACCGAGTCGGGCGAGTCGCTCGTCGACCTCGTGGCCCGGCACGGCGTCACCGACGTCGACGTCGTCGGCCTGGCCACCGACCACTGCGTGCGGGCGTCGGCGCTCGACGCGGCGCAGGCGGGGCTCCGCGTCAGGGTCCTCACCGACCTCGTCGCCGGCGTCGCCGAGGGGCCGAGCGCGGCCGCCCTCGACGAGCTGCGCGCGGCCGGCGTCGAGACGGTGCGCTCGTGAGCGCCGCCGACGAGGCCCGCGTCCTGGCGGCGGTGCCGACCGGCCTGCACGTCGACGGCGAGTGGGCCCCCGCGGCCTCGGGCCGCACCTTCGACGTGCACGACCCGTCGACCGGCGACGTGATCGCGACGGTCGCCGACGCGGACGCCTCCGACGGCCTCCGCGCCCTCGACGCCGCCGTCGCCGCGCAGGCGGCCTGGGCGGCCGTTCCTCCCCGCACCCGCTCCGACATCCTGCGGCGGGCGTTCGACCTGCTGCGCGAGCGCGCCGACGACCTCGCCCTGCTCATGACGCTCGAGATGGGCAAGCCGCTCGCCGAGTCGCGCGGCGAGGTGGCGTACGGCTCGGAGTTCGTCCGCTGGGCCAGCGAGGAGGCGGTGCGCGTCTCGGGCCGCTACGGCACGAACCCGGAGGGCACCGGTCGGACCGTCGTGCTGAAGCGCCCCGTGGGCCCGTGCCTGCTGATCACGCCCTGGAACTTCCCCCTCGCGATGGCGACCCGCAAGATCGCCCCTGCCCTCGCGGCCGGCTGCACCGTGGTCGTGAAGCCCGCCGACCTCACGCCGCTCACGACGCTCGCCCTCGTCGGGATCCTCGCCGAGGCCGGGGTGCCGCACGGCGTGGTCAACGTGGTGACGACGACCTCGGCCGGCGACGTCTGCGAGCCCCTCATCCGCGACCCGCGCCTCCGCAAGCTCAGCTTCACGGGCTCGACGCCGGTCGGCTCGACCCTGCTCGCCCAGGCGTCCGAGCGCGTGCTGCGCACCTCGATGGAGCTCGGCGGCAACGCGCCGTTCCTCGTCTTCGACGACGCGGACCTGGACGCCGCCGTCGAGGGCGCCCTGCTGGCCAAGTTCCGCAACGTCGGACAGGCCTGCACCGCGGCCAACCGGTTCCTCGTGCACGAGGACGTCGCGGACGACTTCGTCCGCAGGGTGACCGAACGCGTCGCGGCGATGACGCTCGGCCGCGGCACCGACGACGGGGTCGACGTCGGCCCCCTGATCGACGACCGGGCCGTCGACAAGGCCGAGCGCCTCGTCGACGACGCCGTCGCGCGCGGCGCCGTCGTGCGGACGGGCGGCGCGCGCGTCGACGGCACGGGCACGTTCTACGAGGCCACGGTCCTCGACGGGGTGCGGCCGGGCAGCGAGCTGCTCACGACGGAGATCTTCGGCCCCGTGCTGGCCGTCTCGACCTTCGCTGACGAGGAGGAGGCGGTGCGGAAGGCGAACGACACCGAGTTCGGCCTCGTGGCCTACGCGTTCACTCGTGACCTCGCCCGCGGCCAGCGACTGGCCGAGACCCTCGAGACCGGCATGCTCGGGCTGAACGTCGGCGTGGTGTCGAACGCCTCCGCGCCGTTCGGCGGGGTCAAGGCGTCCGGCCTCGGCCGCGAGGGCGGACTCGAGGGCATCCAGGAGTACCTGGAGACCGTGTACCTGATGACCCCCGACCCGTTCGCCGCATGAGCGCCCCGGCCCCGCAGCAGCCAGAGCGAGCCACGGAGTCGCGACAGCCCCGCCTCCGGGTCGGCATCGTCGGCTACGGCCTCGCCGGCCGGGTGTTCCACGCGCCGCTCGTGGCCGCCGACGACTCGTACGACCTGGTCGCCGTGGTCACGCGCGACGCGGACCGCGCCGACCAGGCCAGGACGTCGCACCCCGGGGTCGAGATCGTCCCGCGCGCGGGCGACCTCGACGCGCTCGGCCTCGACCTGGTGATCGTCGCGACGCCGAACGCGACGCACGCCGACGTGGCCGCGGACGCCCTGCGGGCGGGGTCCGCGGTCGTCGTCGACAAGCCCGTCGCGACCACCGCCTCCTCGGCTCGGCAGCTGATCGAGCTCGCCGAGTCGCTCGGCCGGTCGCTGACGGTGTACCAGAACCGTCGCTGGGACGGCGACTACCTCACGGCCTCGCGCCTGGTGCGGGACGGCGCGCTCGGCGACGTGCACACCTTCGAGTCGCGCTTCGAGCCGTGGAAGACCGCGAACCGCGCGGGCTGGAAGTCGGAGGCGACGACTGCCGAGGGCGGCGGGATCCTGTTCGACCTCGGCCCGCACCTGGTCGACCAGGCGCTGCACCTGTTCGGCCCGGTGGCCGACGTGCACGCCGAGATCGCCCGGCGACGCCCCTCGGGAGCCGCGGACGACGACGTGTTCGTGTCGCTCCGGCACGAGGGCGGCGTCCGGTCGCGGCTCTGGATGAGCCACGTCGCAGGCCAGCCCGGCCCGCGCCTCCGCGTGCTCGGCACGGCGGGGGCCTACGTCGTCGACGGGCTCGACCCGCAGGAGGCGCAGCTCGCGTCGGGCACGTCGCCCCGCGATCCCGGGTACGGTCGCGTCCCCGACGAGCGACACGGCCTGCGGGGGATCGGAGCCGAGGCTCGGCCCGAGCCCACCGACCGGGGCCGGTACCCGCTGTTCTACGAGCAGCTCGCCCGCGCCCTCCGCGGGGACGGGCCGCTGCCGGTCGACCCGCGCGACGCCCTCGCGGCGCTCGAGGTCATCGAGGCGGCACGGGAGTCGGCCGGCGCGGCCTGACACGCGGCGCAGCCTGACACCAGGCACCACGGCGTCGACCCGCCGTCGACCCGTGGCGGGTCAGATCCGCGTGTCCCAGTCGACGCGGGCGAGCACCGCTGCGGCGTCGACGTCGGCCAGGCTGCCGGGCGACCAGCGCGGCGACCTGTCCTTGTCGACCACGCGCGCCCGGATGCCCTCGACGAGGTCGGGGGAGTCGGCCAGGGCGGTGACGAGCCCCAGCTCCTGGCCGAGCACGGCCTCGAGGTCGGGCAGGCCGCGTGCCCGGCGCTGGGCGGCCAGGGTGAGCACGACGGAGGTGGGCGAGGCGGCCTCGAGGTCGTCCGCCGCCCGGCCGGCCGCGGCGACCCCGTCCCGCTCCAGCTCCCGGAGCCGGGCGAGCACACGTCGGGCGTCGTCGCCCTCGTAGGCGTCGTCGATCCAGCTGCGCTCGGCAGCGAGCGGCGCCGGGGGAGGCTCGATCGCGAGGGCCCGCACCGCGTCGGGGCCGCCCGTCGCGAGCGCGTCCAGCACGAGGTCGCCGCCGGCCTCGCCCTCGTCGGCGAGGAGGACGTCGGCGAAGCCGGTGAGCAGGGCGTCGGAGGCGGTCATCGCGGCCCCGGTCAGCGCCAGGTGGGTGCCCAGCTCGCCGGGCGCCCGCGAGAGCAGGAAGCTGCCGCCCGCGTCGGGCGTCAGGCCGATCAGGGTCTCGGGCATGCCGACCCGGCTGCGGGGCGTCACGACCCGCAGCGAGACGTGGCCGCCGAGACCGACGCCCGCTCCCATGGCGATGCCGTCGAGGTACGAGACGACGGGACGGCCCCACCGGGCGAGCCGCAGCGCGCCCCGGTACTCTCGCCGCCACATCGCGACGCTGCGGGCGGGGGCGGCGGTAGCGTCGCGGTGGATCGCCGTGATGTCGCCGCCGGCGCAGAAGCCGCGGGGGCCCGCTCCCCGCAGCAGCAGGCTCTCGACGGCGTCGTCGTCCTGCCAGGCGTCCAGCGCTTCCTCGATCAGGTCGAGCATGCCCTCGGTCACCGCGTTGATCTTCGCGGGCCGGTTCAGCGTGACGACCCCCACGCCCCGGTCGACGTGGAACAGGACCTCGGGCTCACGGGCGTCGTCGCTCATGCCGCCAGGCTAGGCGACGCGGCCTCCCGGCGGGCCTACGGCTCCGCGACCCCACGACCCGCGCCCCACGACCCGCAGACAGGGATCAGACCAGCAGCTGGTGCTTCGCGAGGTCCTTGTAGAGCGGCGTGCTCTCGACGAGCTCGGAGTGCGTGCCGACGCCGACGACGCGTCCGTCGTCGACCACCACGATCTGGTCGCTGTCGACGACGGTCGAGAGCCGGTGCGCGATGACGATGAGGGTCCGCCCCTCGGCGACGGCGTCGATCGCCTCGCGGAGGCGCTGCTCGTTGAGCCCGTCGAGGCTCGACGTCGACTCGTCGAGCAGCAGCAGCGGGGGTGCCGAGAGCAGCGTGCGCGCGATGGCGAGGCGCTGGCGCTCCCCGCCCGAGAGCAGCACGCCGTCCTCGCCGACCTGGGCGTCGAGGCCGAGGTCGCCGCGCTCGAGCACGGCAGTGAGGTTGACCGCCTCGAGCACCCGGCGGCAGTCGTCGTCGGTGGCCTCGGGCGAGCCGAGGGTGAGGTTGTCGCGCAGGGTGCCCGCCAGGACCGCGGCGTCCTGTTCGACGTAGCCGATCTGCGCGCGCAGGTCGACGCGGTCGAGCGCGCGGACGTCCACGCCGCCGAGACGCACGACACCGGAGGTGGGGTCGTAGAAGCGCTCGATCAGGGCGAGGATGGTGCTCTTGCCGGCTCCGGACGGGCCGACCAGGGCGGTGCGCTTGCCCACGGGAGCCGAGAACGAGACGCCGCGGAGCACCGTGAGGTCGTCGTCCCGACCCTCGCGCGCCTCCTTCGCGGCCGTCGTGCCGTCGGCGGCAGGGGGCGAGTCGGGGTAGCGGAAGTGCACGTCGTCGAAGCGGATCGCGGCGTCGGTCTCGACCCGGGAATCGCCGCCGAGGCCCGCGGCGACGACGTCGTCGCCCTCCGTCTCGCGCGGCAGGTCGAGGATCTCCTGGATGCGGCCGAGCGCCCCGAGCGCCTGGTTGACGCTGAGGACGGCGCCCATGGCCTGGCCGAGCGGCATGATCATCAGGAAGAGGAACAGGATGAACGACACGAGCGAGGCGATGTCGATCGTGCCGTTGGCGACGCGGAACCCGCCGACGCCCAGCACCACGAGGAACGACGCCTGCAGCGCGACGGAGGCGATGGGCACGACGAGCGCCGAGATGCGCGCGACCTCGAGGCCCCGACGGTAGGCGCCCTCGGCGTCGGCCTGGACGCCGGTGATCTCCCGTTCGGTGGCACCGCTCGCGCGGATCGTCCGGACCGAGCTGATCGACCGCTCGACGGCGGCGGTCAGGTCGCCGACCTTCTCCTGTGCGCGGCGGCTGGCGACGCGGATGCGTCCCGAGAGCAGCACGACGACCGTCACCGAGACGGCAACCACGAGCACGGTGAGGCCGAGCAGGACGGGGTCGATCAGGAACATGCCGACCAGGGCGCCGACGAACGTGAGGGAGCCGCCGATCGCCTCGACCAGGCCCTGGGTCAGCACGGCCCGAAGCAGGGTCGTGTCGCTGCCGACGCGCGACACGAGGTCGCCCGTGCGCCGACGGTCGAACTCGCTGACGGGCAGGTGCAGCAGGCTCGACACGAGCCGGCGGCGGCTCGAGAGCACGACGCCCTCGCCGGTGCGCTGCAGCAGGTAGTGCTGGAACCCGCTCAGCAGGCCGGCCACGACGACGAGGGCGACGAGGGCCCAGACGAGCCTGCCGAGCGTCTCGCCCTGCTGGACGAGCGTGATGACCTGGCTGACGAGGAGGGGCTGGCCGAGCGAGGCGGCGGCGCCCAGCACGCTGAGCACGATGATGACGACCATCACCTTCTTGTGCTCGAACAGGTAGGGCAGCAGCTGGCGGAACGTCGCGCGGGGCCCGTCCGCCTCTCGGCGGCCCGCCCGACCTGACCGTGATCGACGAACGGGTGCGGGGGCAGGTGCGGGGGACGACGCGGATCGAGTGCTCGGGTCGGAGCGGCTCGTGTCGGAGCTCATGGTGCCTCTCGGGGAAGGTCGCGGCAGATCGCCTCCACCACGGTACTTCGTCCCGTCCCGAGCCACCTGCGCCTCGGCTGGGACCGGTGGCGGGTCAGACGTCGCCGTGCAGCTGCCCGGGCAGCTCGTGGCCCATGCGGTCGCGCTTGGTGTCGAGGTAGCCCTCGTTGAAGGCCCCCACGCCGACGACGAGGGGCACGGACTCGAGCACCTCGATGCCGTGCTGGACGAGCTGGCGGCGCTTCTCGGGGTTGTTGCTGAGCAGGCGGACCGACGTCACGCCGAGGTCGCGCAGCATGTCGGCCGCCGCGCCGTACTGGCGGGAGTCGGCGGGCAGGCCGAGCGCCAGGTTGGCGTCGAGGGTGTCGAGGCCGTCCTCCTGCAGCCGGTAGGCCCGCAGCTTGTTGATCAGCCCGATGCCTCGGCCCTCGTGGCCGCGCAGGTAGACGACGACGCCGCCGTGGTCGCGGATCGTGTCGAGGGCGGCGTCGAGCTGAGGGCCGCACTCGCACTTGAGCGAGCCGAAGGCCTCGCCCGTCAGGCACTCGGAGTGGACCCGCACGAGCGCCCCGTCGGAGGGGGCGGCACCGTCGGGCCCGGAGGCGACGATCGCGATGTGGTCGGCGCCGGTCTCGACGTCGGTGTACGCGCGCATCCGGAACGTGCCGTGCGAGGTGGGGACGGTGGTCTCGACCTCGAAGGTCACGTGCGAGACGCGGGGGGAGTCGGGGGAGTGGGCGTCGGTCATGGGGTGCTCCGGGTGTCGTCGCGGGCCACGACCAGCAGGTCGGTGCCGAGCAGGGTGACGTCGGCGACGCGGAGGCGTCGCTGGTCGTCGATCGTCGCGACGCCGAGGTCGTCGAGCGCCGTGCGGGCGCCGCCGATCAGCGTCGGGGCGAGGTAGACGAGGTAGTCGTCGACGAGGTCGGCGCGGACGAAGGCGCTGGCCACGGTCGGGCCGCCCTCGACGAGCACGCTGCGGACGCCGAGCCGCCAGAGGGCGTCGAGCGCGGCGGCGGGGTCGTGCCCCGCGAGCTGCACGAGCTCTCGAGGGTGGGTCCGGAGCCGGGCCCCGGCCGGGACGGCACGGTCGCCCACGACCACCGGCACGGGCTGGTCGGCGAGCAGCTCGCCGCCGTCGCCCCGCGCCGTGAGGCTCGGGTCGTCGGCGAGCACGGTGCCGGTGCCCACGAGGATCGCGTCGTGGTCGGCACGCACCTCGTGCACGTGCTGCCGCGCGGCGGTGCCCGTGATCCAGCGACTCGTGCCGTCGGCGGCCGCGGCGCGGCCGTCGAGGCTCGAGGCCCACTTCACGGTGACGAACGGCCGGTGGTGGCGGGCCGGGACGAGCCAGCGGCGCACGAGCTCCGTCGCCTCGTCGACGAGGAGTCCTCGCTCGACCGCGACGCCGGCCTCCAGGAGGCGGGCGCCGCCTCCCGAGGACTGCTCGCCCGGGTCGTCGACGGCGTACACGACGCGCGCCACGCCCGCCGCGATCAGGGCGGTGCTGCACGGCCCGGTGCGACCGGTGTGGTCGCACGGCTCGAGGGTGACGACGGCGGTGAGGCCGGCGGCGCCGGCGTCCCCGAGCCCCGCCAGGGCGTCGATCTCGGCGTGCGGGGTGCCCGCGCCGCGGTGCCAGCCCTCCGCCGCGGTGCTGCCGTCCGGTCGGAGGAGCACGCAGCCCACCTGGGGGTTGTCGCCCCGGGCAGGGCCGCGAGCCGCCAGCTCGAGGGCACGCCGCATGGCGGCCTCGACGACGAGGTCGTCCGGGCCGTCCGACGGCGCGGGTGCGGTGTTCGGGTCGGTCACGAGTCCTCCGGGGGGCGAGGCGCGCCCGGCGTCTGCGGGCCCCTGTGGTCAACGCCGTCGGCACGCGGCCATTCCCGGGAGCGGTCGCGGTCGTGTCGACCGGCCTGGGCGTCGGCGGCACTGCCGCGGTCCTCCCGCGCGGCCACGCCGGAGGGGTCGGGCCAGCCCTGCTTCGGGAGGCGGTCGTCGCCCGGACGGAGCCGTGCCTTCCAGCAGAGGGGGCGTCCCCCGTCGCGATCGGGCTGCATGCCGGGACCGACACCCGTGTAGGTGAAGCCGGAGCGCCGTGCCACCGCCGCCGAGGCGTCGTTCCCGACGTAGCCCTCCCAGTGCAGCTGGTCGAGGCCGGCCTCGCCCAGGGCCCAGTCGGCGACGAGGCGGACCGCCGCGGTCATCAGGCCACGACCGCGGGCCTCCGGCGTCGTCCAGAACCCGATGTCCCGGGTGCCCAGCCTGACGCTCACGACGCCGAGCAGCAGCGACGAGCCCGGGCCGCGCAGGCCCCACGTCGCCTCACGGCCGGTGGCCCAGCCGTGGTCGACGATCCGCTCGAGGAAGAACAGGGCGTCCGCCCGGGAGTAGGGCGTCGGCACCGTCGTGAAGCGCTGCAGCACCGGGTCCTGGCAGGCCTCGACGATCGCCTCGACGTCGGCCGGGCCCGGCACCTCGAGACGGACGGCCGGCGACTCGAGCACGAACGGCTGCACGGTCAGGCCCTGCGGACGAACCCGATGCGGTCGTACACGGTGTCGAGCGTCGCCCGGGCGATGGCGTCGGCGCGCTCGGCGTTGCCGGCGAGCACGCGGTCGAGCTCGGCCGGGTCGTCGAGCAGCTCGAGCGTCCGGGCGCGGATCGGGGTGAAGGTCTCGACGACGACCTCGGCCACGTCCTTCTTCAGGTCGCCGTAGCCGCGCCCCTCGTACTGCTGCTCGAGCACGGCGACCGTCGTGCCGGAGAAGGCGGACAGGATGGTCAAGAGGTTGGACACGCCGGCCTTGGCCCCGCGGTCGAAACGGATCTCGCGCTCCGTGTCGGTGACGGCGGACTTGATCTTCTTCGCCGTGCGCGACGGCTCGTCGAGCATCCAGACGATGCCGGAGTCGGTCGCGGCCGACTTGCTCATCTTCGACTCGGGCGTCTGCAGGTCGTAGATGCGCGCGGTCTCCTTGAGGATGGCCGCCTCGGGCACGACGAAGGTCTGGCCGTACCGGGAGTTGAAGCGCCCTGCCAGGTCGCGGGTGAGCTCGACGTGCTGGCGCTGGTCGTCGCCGACCGGCACGGACTCGGCCTGGTAGAGCAGGATGTCGGCCGCCATGAGCGTCGGGTAGGCGAAGAGCCCGAGGGTGGCCGCATCGGCGCCCTGCTTGGCGGACTTGTCCTTGAACTGGGTCATCCGGCTGGCCTCGCCGAAGCCCGTCAGCGTGTTCAGCACCCAGGCCAGCTGCGCGTGCGCCGGCACGTGCGACTGGATGAAGAGCGTCGACTTCTCGGGGTCGATGCCCGCGGCGATGTACTGGGCGGCGGTGCGGCGGGTCTGCTCGCGGAGCGTCGCCGGATCTTGCGGGACGGTGATGGCGTGCATGTCGACCACGCAGAACAGAGCGTCGTGGCTGGACTGCAGCTCACGCCACTGCAGCAGGGCGCCGACGTAGTTGCCGACGTGCAGGGAGTCGGAGGTCGGCTGCATGCCGGAGAAGAGGCGGGGCCGGGCTGCGCCCGGGGCGGTGGTGCTGGTCATGGCGTCCTAGGGGGAGAGAGCCGGGCGAGGAGGCCCGGCGTCGGCGGTGCGGGGTCAGATGTCGTAGTCGACGACGACGGGCGCGTGGTCGGACCAGCGCTTGTCGTACGAGGCAGCGCGGTCGACGACGAGGCCGGAGGCGCGCTCGGCGAGGGCGGGCGTCGCCACGTGGTAGTCGATGCGCCAGCCGGTGTCGTTGTCGAAGGCCTGGCCGCGCCACGACCACCACGAGTAGGGCCCCTCGACCTCGCCGGCCAGGCGGCGGCCGACGTCGACCCAGCCGAGGCCCGTGCCGCCCTCGCCGTCGGCGGTCTCGACGGGCTCGCCCTCGGGCCCGAAGAACCGGTCGAAGTAGGCGCGCTCGCGCGGCAGGAAGCCGGCGCGCTTGACGTTGCCCTTCCAGTTCTTGATGTCGAGCTCGCGGTGCCCGACGTTGAGGTCGCCGGTGACGACGGCGAGCTCGGAGTGCGCGGCGAGCTGGGGCAGCCGCTCGCTCATCGCGTCGAGGAACTTCCACTTCTCGTCCTGCTTCTCGGTGCCGACCTCGCCCGAGTGCACGTAGGTGCTGACGACCGTGACGATCGTGCCGTCGACGTCGTAGTCGGCCTCGATCCACCGGCCGGCGCTGTCGAAGTCGTCGGGGCCGAGCTCGACCCGGTGGATGCGGGCGGCGCCCCGGGAGGCGATCGCCACGCCCGCGCGGCCCTTGGCCGTGGCCGGGTGGTGCAGCACGTTCCACTCGGGGCCGAGCAGGCCCTCGAGGTCGTCGGTCGAGGCCCGCACCTCTTGCAGGGTGAGGACGTCGACGTCGCGGTCGGCGAGCCACTCGCCCATGCCCTTGCGGTACGCGGCACGGATGCCGTTGACGTTGACCGAGGCGAGACGCAGACGAGAACCCATGCCAGAGAGACTAGCGGCGGAGGCCCCTCGGCAGCCGCGAGGCGAGGGCGCGGAGGCGCCCGGCCGCGCGCGTCCTGCGGGAGCCGAGCTGCGCCTCCTCGGCCAGCCGCGCCTCCTCGAGCAGCCGCAGCCGCTCGGCCTCGGCGTGCGGGTCGGCCAGCACCCCGATGTCGTCCATGCCGGTCGCGATCCAGCCCGCGGCGAGGAGCAGCACCTGGCAGAGCAGGTTGATGACGAGCAGGAGCCCGACGATCGCGGCGAACGACGCGAGCAGCGGGTTCGAGCCCGCGGCCCGTAGCAGGGTGCCGCCGACGAAGGTGATGAGCACGAAGCCGGCGCCGCCGATCGCCGAGCCGGCGAAGAGGCGGCGGGTCGGGATGTGCAGGCCGGCCAGCACCCGGAACAGCACGGCGAGCACGGCCGTGTCGAAGAGGAACACCAGCACCAGCCCGACGAGCCGGAGCAGCGCGGCGGAGGCGTCGGAGTCGGTGGACAGCCCGACGAGGCGCAGGCCCCAGGTCACGGCCGTCGTGCTCAGCAGCGAGATCGACGCCGAGACGAGCACCGTCGCGCCGAAGGCCAGCGCGAGCACGAGGTCGCGGGCGATCAGCCGGAGGAGCGGCGTCGCGGGCTGCGGCGCCCGGAACACGGTGCGCACGGAGTCGCGCATGCTGCCGAAGAGCCGGATCGACGAGAACAGCAGCCCGACGAGGGCGACCGTGCCGGTCCAGCCGAAGACCGAGGCGTTCATCAGGGCGCCGGGCTCGACGACGCCGGCGCCCGAGTCGTCCTTGATGACGCCGGGCACGGCCGACTGGATGAAGGCGACCAGCTCGTCGCGCACGACGTCGTTGCCCGCGACCACGAAGCCCGTGACGCTGAAGCCGACCCAGAGGGCGGAGAAGAGGGCGAAGAGCGCCTGGTACGTGAGGCCCGCCGCGAGGAGCGGGCCCTTCTGCACGACGTGCCGGCCGACGACGCGGACGGCCCTCGACGACGCGAGCCGGGAACCGGCGGCACGGGCGGAGGCGGCGGCGGAGGGGGCGACCGGAGCGGCGTCGCCCTGGTCGGTGTCGTCGGGGCGGCGGCGCATGAACCCAGGGTACGGGCGCGTGCACGGGGCGCCCGCCACCGCTCGCGTACGATGTCGCTGACCCCGCGGCGCCGCCGATCAGCGTGCCCGCCGCAGACACCGCGAGCACGAAGAGGTACACAGTGGCACTACAGGGCGTTGGCGTCGGACGTGGAGTGGCCGTCGGCCCCGTCCTGAGGATGCCCGAGCCGCTTCCCGAGCCCGGCACCGAGGGTCGCACCGCGGACGCCGCCGCCGAGTCGGCCGCCGTGGCGACGGCGCTCGCCGCCGTCGCCTCCGACCTGACCGCACGGGGCGAGAAGGCCGGAGGCGAGGCCAAGGACGTCCTGGACGCCCAGGCCCTCATGGCCCAGGACCCGACCCTCGTCGAGGACGTCGACCAGCGCATCGCCGACGGCTCCACGGGCGAGCGCGCGGTCTTCGAGGCCTTCGCCGCCTTCCAGGAGATGCTCGTCGGCATGGGCGGCTACATGGCCGAGCGCGCGACCGACCTGGGCGACGTCGCCCAGCGCGTCATCGCCTCCCTGCGCGGCGTCGCCGCCCCGGGGGTGCCCGAGAGCGACACCCCCTTCGTGCTGGTCGCCCCCGACCTGGCACCGGCCGACACGGCTCTGCTCGACCTCGAGAAGGTCCTCGCCCTGATCACGCGCGACGGCGGCCCGACCTCGCACACCGCGATCCTCGCCCGTTCGAAGTCGATCCCCGCGATCGTCGGCGTCACCGGCGCCCTCGACCTCGCCGACGGCACCGTCGTCGTCGCCGACGCCGTGACCGGGGTCGTCACCGTCGACCCGTCCGCCGACGAGGTCGCCGACGCCGAGCAGCGCATCGCCGACCGCGCCGCCGCGGCCGCCGCGCCCCTGACCGACGGCGCGCTCGCCGACGGGCACGCGGTGCCGCTGCTCGCGAACCTCGGCTCGCCCGACGAGGCCGCGGGCGCCGTCGCGCTCGGCGCCGAGGGCGTCGGCCTGTTCCGCACCGAGTTCCTGTTCCTCGGCAACAGCACCGCCCCGACCGTCGAGAGCCAGACCGCGAGCTACACGGCGCTGCTCGAGGCGTTCCCCGGCCGCAAGGTCGTCGTGCGTGCCCTCGACGCCGGTGCCGACAAGCCCCTGAGCTTCCTCAACGACGCCCACGAGGAGAACCCGGCCCTCGGCCTGCGCGGCCTGCGTGCGCTCCGCGTCAAGGAGCAGATCCTCCGCGACCAGCTGAGCGCCCTCGCCGCCGCGCAGGCCGCGACCACGGCCGACCTCTGGGTCATGGCGCCCATGGTCAGCGACGCCGAGGAGACCGAGTACTTCGTGGCCCTCGGCCGCGAGCTCGGGCTCAGGACGGTCGGCGTGATGGCCGAGGTGCCGTCGCTCGCCGTGCTGGCCGACCAGGTCTTCTCCTCGGCCGACTTCGTCAGCGTCGGCACCAACGACCTGACGCAGTACACCCTCGCCGCCGACCGCATGCTCGGCTCGGTCGCCAGCTACCAGGACCCTTGGCACCCTGCCGTGCTGCGTCTCGTCAAGGCGCTCGGCGACGCCGGTGCCGCCGCGGGCAAGCCCGTCGGCATCTGCGGCGAGGCCGCGGCCGACCCGCTGCTGGCCGTCGTGCTCGTCGGCCTCGGCGCGACCACGCTCTCGATGACGCCCGCGGCGCTCGCCGACGTCCGCCTCGAGCTGGGCGCCCACACGCTCGAGCAGGCGCGCGCCCTGGCGACCGCGGCGATCGCGGCGACCACCGCCTCCGGCGCCCGCCAGGCGGCCGAGGCCGTCGCCGCCGGCTGACCCGTCTGCAGGCCGAGGGGGGAGGGCCGTGGACGTCGGCGTCGTCGAGGCGAAGCAGAAGGAGGCGGCACTCGTCGTCTTCCGGGTGGTCTCGCGGTCGTCCCGTGTCGAGTGGGTGCGGGCACGTCTCTTCTGGTCCGAGGTCGGCGGGAGCATCGGCTCTCACTTGGCCGTCTGGGACGTCGAGGAGACCAAGTCGGGCGTGCCGGTGCCGGACGAGGTCGACGGGCCCCTGGCCCTCCTCCGGCGCGAGACGGAACGTCCGGGTGCGGGCGCGTGGCTCAGCGCCTTCGTGACGGTCACGACCGACGGCCGGTACTCCTTCGAGTACAACTACGACCAGCGTCCCTCGTGGACGAACTCCCGGGATCCGCTCTCGGGCAGTCCTGGCAGCGCTCCCTCAGACGAGTCCCTCCTCGCCGACCTCGCCCGACACCCACGACGCCCCGAGGCGCTGCCCGCCTGGTATCCGGTCCGGCCGCCGGCGGGCGACGAGACGCCGACGGACGGCGAGCCCGAGCGTCCCACGACCCCGCTGGCTCCTCCGTCGTCCGTGGTCGACCTCGTCGCGATGCCGGGGTGGGCGGACGTGTGGGAGAGCGTCGTCGGGCACCTCGACCGCGTCCTGCCACCCGACGTCGCGCGACAGCTGGTGGCGACGCCGGCGGGTGAGCGCGTCCAGGAGACCGACGACGTCGTCGGTGGCGTCAGGGAGGCCGTCTGGTCTGATCAGGTCACGTCCCTCGACGCCGCGGGCGTCGTCGGCCTCTGGCAGCCGTGGGCGCGGACGACGAGACGCGACCTGGCCCTCGGCGCGTCGGTCGACCCCCGGTCCGACGTCCGCGCCCACCTCGCTCCGGGGTCACCGCTGGACCTCGTGCTCCAGGACCTGGGCGACGTCGTCGACACGCTGGCGCAGGCGGCCCTCGACGCCAGACTCGTCGAGCGGGTGCTCGACCCCGACGCGCCGCGGAGGCCGAGCGCGGCCTAGTCGCGGGCGCGCCTCGGCGTCGCTCGCCCTCAGTGCTGTTCGTGCATCCGGGCGCTCGCGTCGTTCCTGTCCTGAGTCGTCGCGAGGTCCGCGACGGCGACGAGGAACGGTCGGAAGGCGGCGAGGTCGTCGTGGGCCGGGCGGGGCAGCCCGAGCTCGACGACGACGAGGGTGCCCGTGCTCGAGAGCACGGCGAGCGAGGAGCCGGGCGTGGCGGTCGCGCCGTATCGGGGCAGCACCTCGAGGTGGACGCGCCGCAGGTGTCGCGTCACGACGGCACGAGCCCCGAGCGTGTCCGACAGCAACTGGGCCAAGGCATCGTCTCGGGCCGCCGGGACGACACGCGTCCATCCTCGTGCCTCGAGCGCCCGCCGTGCCTCGGCGACGCGGGCGTGGGCGAGCAGCACGGGCGAGTCGGGCCGTGAACCCGGCCCGAAGCCGAGACGAGCGCTCAGGGCCTGCTCGACGATCCCGCGCACCGGATCCGGCGCCTCCGTGACGGCTGCGGACGACAGGCGCCGGAGCACGTCGCCGACCACGGCGGTGAGGACGGCAGGCCACCCGCTGACCGCCCGGTCGTCGAGGAGGTCGTCGTGGTCGCCCGTGGAGAGGGCCGCCGCCACGGCCTCGTCGAGGGACGCCAGCCGGCGGGTCGTCGGGCGGTCGAGGCCGGGCGGCAGCACCAGACGGCGGCGCAGGAGGCGGGACACGGCACGCTGGCGCTCGGCTGCGGCCCTCGACCCCGTCGTCCCCATGTGCCCGATCCTAGGACGCTCCGTGCTCGGGCAGCTCAGGCGACGACGGCCTGCAGGTGCTGGGCGACGATCGCGTCCACGACGCTCGCGACGGCCGCCTCGACGGCCGGGACGACCTCGGGGGAGGCGACGCGCGCCTCCTCGAGTCCCAGCTCGGGGTCGACCGACTCGACCGCGTCCACCGCGGGCAGCACGCCGACGCCGACGGCCTCGGCGTGCAGCCGGAGGAGCGTCGCGACCCGGTGCGGCGCGATCACGTCGAGCACGACGGCGTCGCGCACGCGGCGCGCGAGCTGGCCGAGCGAGAGCTCGGGTGCGTCGGACTCGTCGGTCGGTGTGGCGTCCGGCGAGGACGCCACGGGGGAGGCCGCGGTCTGCTGTGCGACGCTGGCGAGCACTCCGGGCCAGCCCCACCGGCCGTCGAGCGAGGAGAGCGAGGCAGGCAGGGCCGCGGCGGGCTTGCTGGCGGCCAGCGCGGTCGTCGTCGCTGTCGCACCGGGGGCAGAGCTCGCCGCGGACGCAGCCTGGGCGGCGTCGCCCGGCAGCCACTCGGGCCGGTACTTCTCCGCGCGAGGGAACCGGGCGAGGTCAGCGGCGTAGTCCGCGTCGGTGGGGACGACCTCGTCGCCCGTGGCCTCGAACGGCGACGCGGCGTCGTCGAAGACGCGACGTTCGCCGTTGAAGCGCGCGGTGAACGAGCCGTCGGACGAGAGGGTCAGCACGAGCGAGAACCACGTCCCGCGCTCGGGGTCGGCCATCGCCTCACGGAGCTGCTGCCCCAGGGCCTCGACGTCGGGCGTCGGGAGGTCCTGCTTGGCGCTGCCGGCCGCGTCGAGGGCGTCGACCCAGGTGCGGCTGACCTCGCCGACCTGCAGGAGGAACAAGGTCGCCTCCGCCCAGTCGACGTCGACCAGCGACTCGGCGACGCGGGCCGCGATCTGGTTCTGCAGGTCCTGCTGTCGGACGACGTCCATGTCGGAGCCTCTCGGTCGTGATCGGGGATCGGGAGCGGTGCTGACGTCGCGGGCGTCGCGGACGGCACCGACAGACTATTCGCACGGCCCGCCTCCTGCCCTCTTCGGGGCGGACGAGGTCGTGGACCGGTCACCGTCCAGGGGCCGGGAGCAGACTTGTCGTCGTGGGCACCCCTATCCGACACCCGTTGATCGACGCCGTGACGCCGCGCGTCGTCCGGGTCGACAGCCGGGCCCGCGTCGTCAGGCTGAGCGCGCCGCTCGCCGACCTCCTGGCCCGCCGCCGGGGTCGACGTCGGATCGTGCTCGTGACGGGGGAGTCCTCCCGCCTGACCGTGGGCACGCGGGCCGCACTCGTGCACGCGGGCGCCGCCTGGGCCGTGCGTGACGGGCGCGGCGACCTCCGCGACGGGCTGACGGGCTCGCCGTACGCCGACCTCGACGCGGCGGGCTGGCCGCCGATCGTCGCAGACGACCTGAGCGACCAGGAGGTCGCCTCCGGGCCGTCCGTCGTCCGGGAGGCGGTCGACACCACCGCGCAGCTCTCGGTCGACCTCACGGTGCTGCACCGCCCCGACCACGACACGACCCTGGGCGGGGCCGTCGAGGTGCTCGCCGAGGCCGTTGCCGGTGCAGGGCCCGACCGGTGGGGCGAGACCGAGCCCCTGCGGCGGCCCTGGGACCGCTGGGTGCTCACGCAGAGCGCACGGCACGCCGCGCCCGAGCTCGTCCGCGTGGTCGTCGAGGGCCCCGGCCTGTCGGGGACGCTCACGGCGCGCGTCACGGAGAACGGCATCGAGGAGACGACCGCCCTGACGATCGCCGTGCCCGCCGGCTCTGCAGGCGGCGGTGAGATCGACCCCGTCGACGCTGCGGTCGACCGCCTCACGGAGGCGCTGTCCGAGATCGCCCGCACCTCCGTCCCGACCTTCGCGCTCGTCGTCGCGCGCGAGGGCGAGCCCGACCGCAGCGTCCGGGCCGTCACGTACCCGCCGCCGAACCCCGTCGTGCTCCTGATCGGCGCACCGTCCGTGCAGCGGCTCGGCCTGACGGTCTCGACGATCCCCGTGCCGAAGCCGGTGACCGTCGTCGGTCGCCCGCGCCTCCCCGCCTACGTGGTGTCGCTCGGCGACGCAGCCACGTCCGGCTGGGACGCCCTGCACGACACCCTCGACGCCGTCGGGCCCGAGCGACTGGCCGAGATGGTCTCGCCGCCGCTCCTGGAGGCCTGGGAGGACGACCTCGACGACCACGACCTCCTGCACGAGCACCGGCTCAGCGGCACCGACACCGACACCGACACCGACACCGACGAGGAGGCGCCCCCCGGTGCCCCGTGACATCACCATCCTGAGTCCGCACGTCGTCGACGCCCTGGACCTCGCCACGGCCGCCAGGACGGTCGACGACTCCCTGGGCGTCCGCGAGATCGACGGCGGCGCCGCCCTCCAGGTCTTCGGCGGGTCCGGGGACGCCGTCCTCACCGTCTTCAGCTCCGACGAGGTCACGGTCGAGGGCGAGATCGAGCGCTTGCTCGCCGACCCGCCGGCCGTCCGCCTGCCCGTCTGGTGGGTCGACGCCGTGGCGCCCCACGGCGCCGAGGGCGAGCGCGGGGTCTCCGTGGCCCTCCGGCTGGCGCTCGGCCTCGAGGCCGTCTGCATCGTCGAGGACGACTGACGACCGAGACGACCGACTGCCGACGATCGACACGCAGGAGGGCCCGGCACCACCGAGGTGGTGCCGGGCCCTTCGTCGTGTCGCCGAGTGATCAGCTCACGGGGGCGACGCTGCCGCGCAGCACGGCGTTCTTGACCTCGGCGATGGCCTTGGTCACCTGGATGCCGCGCGGGCAGGCCTCGGTGCAGTTGAAGGTCGTGCGGCAACGCCACACGCCCTCCTTGTCGTTGAGGATGTCGAGGCGGACCTGGGCGCCCTCGTCGCGCGAGTCGAAGATGAAGCGGTGGGCGTTGACGATGGCGGCCGGGCCGAAGTACTGGCCGTCGGTCCAGAACACGGGGCAGCTCGACGTGCACGCGGCGCACAGGATGCACTTGGTCGTGTCGTCGAAGCGCTCGCGCTGGGTCGCGCTCTGGATGCGCTCCTTCTCGGGCTTCGAGGAGGCCATGAGGAACGGCTGGATCTCGCGGTACGACTGGAAGAACGGCTCCATGTCGACGACGAGGTCCTTCTCGAGGGGCAGCCCCTTGATGGCCTCGACGTAGATCGGCTGCGAGAGGTCGAGGTCCTTGATGAGGGTCTTGCAGGCGAGCCGGTTGCGACCGTTGATGCGCATCGCGTCCGAGCCGCAGACGCCGTGCGCGCACGAGCGGCGGAACGTGAGCGAGCCGTCCTGCTCCCACTTGATCTGGTGCAGGGCGTCCAGCACGCGGTCGGTGGGCAGCACCTGCACGTCGAAGTCCTGCCAGCGCGGCTCGTCGTCCACCTCGGGGTCGAAGCGGCGGATGATCAGCGTCGCCGTGAAGGTGGGGACGGCGTCGGAGGCGGTGGGGGCGTTCTCGAGGACTGCGGAGCTCATGCTCAGTACTTCCGTTCCATCGGCTGGTAGTTCGTGATCACGACGGGCTTCGTGTCGAGTCGGATGTGGTCGCCGGCGAGCGACGAGTGCGGGTCGCCCGTCAGGTAGGCCATGGTGTGGACGAGCCAGTTCTCGTCGTCGCGCGTCGGGTAGTCCTCGCGGAAGTGGCCTCCGCGGCTCTCCTGGCGCGAACGCGCCGAGTACACGACGACCTCGGCCAGGTCGAGCAGGAACCCGAGCTCGATGGCCTCGAGCAGGTCCGTGTTGAAGCGCTTGCCCTTGTCCTGGACCGAGATGTTCTTGAACCGGTCGCGCAGGTCGGCGATCACGTGGGTCACCTCGTCGAGGGTCTCCTCGGTGCGGAACACCTGGGCGTTGCGGTCCATGCTGTCCTGCAGCTCCTTGCGGAGCGTCGCGATGCGCTCCGTGCCGGTGGCGTTGCGGACGTCGGCGACGAGCCCGCGCACGAAGCCGGCCGGGTCCTCGGGCAGCGGGACGAACTCGGCGGTCCTGGCGAACTCGACGGCGTTGTTGCCGGCGCGCTTGCCGAAGACGTTGATGTCGAGCAGCGAGTTGGTGCCGAGGCGGTTCGAGCCGTGCACGCTCACGCACGCGCACTCGCCGGCGGCGTAGAGCCCGGGCACCACCGTGGTGTTGTCGCTGAGGACCTCGGCGTGGACGTTCGTGGGGATGCCGCCCATGGCGTAGTGGGCGGTCGGCAGCACCGGCACCGGCTCCGTGTACGGCTCGACGCCGAGGTAGGTGCGGGCGAACTCGGTGATGTCGGGCAGCTTGGCGTCGATGACTGCGGGGTCGAGGTGCGTGATGTCGAGGTAGACGTACTCCTTGTGGGGTCCGCCGCCGCGCCCCTCGCGGATCTCCGTCGCCATGCAGCGGGCCACGATGTCGCGCGGCGCCAGGTCCTTGATGGTGGGGGCGTAGCGCTCCATGAAGCGCTCGCCCTCGCTGTTGCGGAGGATCGCTCCCTCGCCGCGCGCGGCCTCGGAGAGGAGGATGCCGAGCCCGGCGAGGCCGGTCGGGTGGAACTGGAAGAACTCCATGTCCTCGAGGGGCAGGCCCTTGCGCCAGATGATGCCGACCCCGTCGCCCGTCAGGGTGTGGGCATTCGACGTCGTCTTGTAGATCTTGCCGAAGCCGCCCGTGGCGAAGACCACGGACTTGCCCTGGAACACGTGCAGCTCGCCGGTCGCGAGCTCGAGCGCCACGACGCCGGCCGGACGTGCCACGCCGTCGACCTCGCCCATGATCAGGTCGAGGACGTAGAACTCGTTGTAGAAGTCGATGCCGAGCTTGACGCAGTTCTGGTACAGCGTCTGGAGGATCATGTGCCCGGTGCGGTCGGCGGCGTAGCAGGCGCGGCGGACCGGGGCCTTGCCGTGCTCGGCCGTGTGGCCGCCGAAGCGGCGCTGGTCGATCTTGCCCTCGGGGGTGCGGTTGAAGGGGAGCCCCATGTTCTCGAGGTCCAGGACGGCGTCGATCGCCTCCTTCGCCAGGATCTCGGCGGCGTCCTGGTCGACGAGGTAGTCGCCGCCCTTGACCGTGTCGAACGTGTGCCACTCCCAGTTGTCGTCCTCGACGTTGGCCAGGGCCGCGGCCATGCCGCCCTGGGCCGCGCCGGTGTGCGACCGGGTCGGGTAGAGCTTCGAGATGACGGCCGTGCGGGCGTTCGGCCCGGCCTCGATCGCGGCACGCATCCCCGCGCCCCCGGCGCCGACGATGACGACGTCGTGCTGGTGGTAGTGGATGCCGTCGACGACGGAGTCCTGGTCGGACGAGGCGGGAGCGGAGGGAGTGGTCACAGTTCTTTCCGGGGGACGGTGGTGCCGGCGGCGGGACAGGTCGAGGAGGCGGAGGTCGTCACGCCGAGGAGGTCAGGCCGAGCAGATGGACGGGAGCATGTCGGCCGGCGCGTTGGCCGGGCACGGGTCGAACGTCCACACCACGAGCGTGCCGAGGAGGAGCAGGACGGCGGCCGAGACCACGAGCGTCCCCAGCAGCACCCGGCGGACGGCAGGGCGGCCGACGTAGTCGTTGACGATGGTGCGCATGCCGTTCGAGCCGTGGATCAGCGCGAGCCAGAGGAGCAGCGTGTCGTAGACCTGCCAGAAGGGGTTCGCCCACTTGCCCGCGACGAAGCCCCAGTCGATCGCCTTGACCCCGCCCTCGCCGGCGAGCAGGTTGACGAAGAGGTGGCCGAAGATCAGCACGACCAGCACGGCGCCGCTGACGCGCATGTAGATCCAGCCCCACTTCTCCCAGTTGGTGCTGCGGCGGGCGGTGCGCGCGCTGCGCGGGGCCTCGACGGTCTCAGTGGTCATCGCGTTACTCCGAGAAGACGTTCATCAGGTGGCGGGGGGCGAAGCCGGCGAAGAGCACGACGGCCACGCCGATCACGATCCAGAAGAGGAGTCGCTGGTGCTTGGTGGCCGGGGCCCAGAAGTCGATGAGGATGATGCGCAGGCCGTTGAGGGCGTGGAAGAGGATGGCGGCCACGAGGCCGGTCTCGCCGAGGCCCATGATCGGGTTCTTGTACGTGCCGATGACCGCGTCGTACGCCTCGGGGCTGATCCGCACGAGAGCCGTGTCGAGGATGTGCACCAGGAGGAAGAAGTAGATGCTCACGCCGGTGATGCGGTGGAGCACCCAGGACCACATGCCCTCGCGGCCTCGGTACAGTGTGCCGGCGAAACGGCCGCCCCTGCGAGGCTCGGGCGCGCGCGACGACGATCCGCCCGACCTGCCTGCCGGTGACGCCAGTGTTCCCGTCGACTGCTCAGCCATGAGCGGCCCTCCTCGCGGACGAGGCGGTCGGCTGCGATCCGGGGGAGGACAGCCGCGTCCGCCGTGTGCGTTCATAGAACTGTCCCAGCATACGAGCGGGGCACGTGATCCCGCCGCTTAGGCGGGCCTAAGAACGATCGATCTACTTCGATGTCGAGAGAAGGCCGGCCCCCGCGGCGGAGACCGCGGCCGCGCCGCGTCGGACCTCTGCTCGTGCCCGGGCGTAGTGGCCCAGCAGGTCGTCGCCGACGCTCTCCCACGTGCGGCCCACGACGGCTCGCCGGCCGGCCTCGCCGAGGCGGGCCCTCAGCGCCCCGTCGGCCACGAGCGTGCCCACCGACCGCCTGAGCGAGTGGTCGTGGCGGGGGTCGAACAGGTACCCGTCGACGCCGTGGCGCACGAGGTCGAGCGGGCCGCCCGCGGCGGGCGCGACCACCGGGACCCCCGCGGCGTGCGCCTCCTGCACCGTCTGTCCGAACGTCTCCGTCGTGCCCGTGTGGACGAAGACGTCGAGCGCGGCGTAGGCGTCGGCGAGCTCGTCGCCGTGCAGCGGGCCGGTGAAGAGCGGGTCCAGGTGTCGCAGCCGACGACGGAGCGAGGGCAGCGAGGGACCGCCCCCGACGACGACGAGGCGGACGCCGTCCTGGCGGCGCAGGGCCGCGAGGCGCTCGACCTGCTTCTCCGCCGCGAGCCTGCCCACGTAGCCGACGAGAACCTCCTCGGGCCCTGCGCCGGCCCGGGAACGGAGCAGCGACGCGCCTGCGCCCGCACGGCGGTTCGGGTGGTACCGGCGGGCGTCGACGCCGCGGCCCCACGTCGCCAGGCGCTGCACCCCGGCCCGCTCGAGATCCCGCAGGGAGGCGGTCGACGGCACGAGCGTGACGGTC
>Ga0308167_1001005_pt1 | contig 38680 bp, 70 predicted proteins | sample PhyCR1_2_FD_202138 | JGI IMG/M metagenome (GOLD analysis project Ga0308167, IMG submission 202138) | Phyllosphere microbial communities from UC Gill Tract Community Farm, Albany, California, United States - DLSLRC.R1 | ecosystem: Host-associated > Plants > Phyllosphere > Unclassified | place... | reverse complement strand
CGATAGACATATAAGGATGCACCTTACCAAATAGTATAAGGGAGAATAGCATCGAAATTTGTACAGTATAGTTGCGTCCAAATTTTATGACTATTCAGGTGCTGGGTTTGATTGTATAGACCTGGCACTTAGAGAGCTAAGACCTCGACCGTTGTTAGAACTGAGATAAGAAGAATACCGAACAACCCGCTTCTGTACTGAAAAGTAATTCTCAATACAATATACCGACGACTATCATTGTCAGATTCGTTCCCCTTGTGGGGGATGAAATTGCCTCTACAAATCTTGTCAGTATAAGATAGGTAAGTTATGAAGTACTTTCATAAGTGTTTTGCTATTAGAGATTCGTTTAATAACAGAATAATTATTAAAGTAGATTTTGATTCTCGCAGAGAACAAAATCATTGACTTGCGTAAGCAAGGCGAGTAGCATTCTTTTAACCATAACTTTAAAGGTAATAATTTAAATGGGTAAGATTCATTTAAGGGCTGAACCATCTGAAATTAATTCAGAGAATATTAATTCTTTCTGTTTTGATCAAGTAGATCGTGACGAATTACGTAGCATTCTATCTGATAAAGAATTGTTTGAGCGTATGTTAGAAGGTGATTTGTCTCAGCGTTTACAAGACCGTATTATTAATAACTTTTCATTAACTCCTGAACAAATTACTAAGATTTTTATTAATTCTAAAAGTGTTAATACTTCAATCATCCATCATAATTATAATATCCCTGCTCAAGTATTGAAAGACCATGCTTCAAAACTTCCTTTATATCATATTGAAAATCAGAGGAATATCGATAAAGAATTCTTTGATTTGTACCGTGATAGTATGGATGTAAGTGCATTTCTAGGTATCAGGGCTGAACGTGGCGATGTATTGAACTTTATTGATCTTACTAAAGATCGTGACCGTATTTCATCCTTTGTACGTTATGATACTGACCGGGATAGTGTATTGAATGTGTTTAAACAGATTTATTCAATTATTAATGGAAAATCAATCATTGAAGTAATGGATCGTTATTATATGCGTACTATTGATGCTGAAGTACTAGCTGCTGATTATGATAATAATCGCAGTATGGCTAGTCATAGTACACGTGATATGGTAAATTACTATCGAAATAATAACAAAACACGTTATTCTAATTGGGAAGAATATGTAGCCGATGCGAAAACTTGCGGTGTTTATGCCGTAGCACGCGTATGGTTCGATGATATTATTTTAAACTTAATGCTTAGTGAAATTGAGGCTCTATAATGCTTACTCGTATTTCAGAAAAATCCAGCTTACTTGATCTTAGCTTAGCTGAATTAAAAATTGTTGCTTGGCGTTATCTTGAAGAAGCTGAAGATTACCAAGATGAGTTATCAAACAAAGTTTTATTAAATCGTCTGTTTGTTGCAGCACCTGATGTTCTTGCTTCATGGATTAATTTAAGTAATATACTATATTATATTAACGAAGAAGCTCTTATTCGTTGTATTGAAGCAAACTACAAAATCGGAAATCGTGAATTTAAAATTGAAACTTCAATGTTTCATAATGAACAACAGTACTCGCTTGAATTTTTAGAAAATTATAAACAGCATATTCACATGGATTATGCAGAACATCAGCATTGTATCACGCCAAAGTTCTTAGATGAAAATTCAACTATTATGGATGTTGATAATTTCTTTGATCACTTTGCACGCAATAAAGGTGTTGATGCATATCAAGAGTTCTATAACTATAACGATGCGTTCCGAGAATACTTAGAAAACTCTGATGTTCTTGAATATGCAACTATTGAAGATTGTGAACGAATTGGTATTACTCCACCAGAAAACCTCTATACGGTTATGAATGAACAGCGTGTTATGAGCGGCGATCCGTGTGGTGATGGTCAACGTTCATATTCAATCTGGTTACGTAAGTATCGTCGTGTTAATAACGATCCAGAAGGTTATCCAACATGGAATGACTTGTTAGTACTTTATAAGAAACATCCACGTATGAATGCCAATGGTTACGTTGATTGGTTGAAAGAACGTGCAGTTAATAACACTGAACGTCAAGTACAACGTGCAGAACGAAAATTAACTTATAATCTAAAAGAAATTGATGTTAATGATTATAGTTCAGTAACGGGTGTAAGTGTAGATGAAGCAAATGCTACATTCCAGGAAGAGTTTATGGATGTTTTAAATCCAGAACAATTCAATCGCGTTGTTGAAGAAACATATGCTGCTAATCCTGAATTAGCTGTTGCACGTGAACAAGAACATACAGAACGTCTACAACAACAAGCAGAACGTGAACGACTAAAACAGGAACGGGCCGCCAAGATGCCACCACGTGATCCTGCAACTGGCCGGTTTATGTCTCGTGAACATACTGAGAGTTAATTAAGTACTTTATAATGCCGAACTAAGTTCGGCTTTTTAATTTAGATAACAAAGGAACAAAAATGAATATCAAAGTAGTTGAGTCAACAAGTACCAGTAGTCTTGATGAAATTATTGCTGCCATTGAAACCTATGGTGCTGATAATGTAGAATTACTTTATGGTAGTGATATTGTATATACGTCTTTCAATCATGGATTTGAAGATGCACAAAAGTATGTTAAACTTGTTGACATTGCAGGAAGTAAAGTATTACACACTATTTTTAATGCTTTTATAATTAATCGACTTAATAATGATGAGTATATTGTTTTACTATCAAATAAGTTGGGTGTTAGTTCCGACGATTTGATGAATAAAATTATGGATATTGCAATTGAAAAATCCGTAATACTTGAATATCTACCAGAGAATACTTCAAAAGAACATTTGAACTCACTAGCTGAGAAAAACCTTATACGCCTTTTCTATGTTGAAAATGTACAATCAATTGATTTGGATTTTGTTAAAAAATATAGCGATGATCTAGATCTAGGCTCTATACTACACCATTCAAATGACCCTGAAGTAATTAAGTACCTTGAAGAAATGAAAGATGAGGAACTGTTATAATGCCACGTTTAAATATTACTAAGGAAGTTAGTATTAATGAAGTCGCTAAAAACCTTTTAACATATAAAATAGATTCGCCAATTTCAGTAGAAGAATTAATCCAACTAGCATCAAATCTGAATCCAGACCAGTATTTGCAGTTGTATAGTGTCAATGCATTGAAAATGGTAAAAGACGTAATTACTTTACCAATCTTACTTCTATTAATTGAAGGAACTAATCTGGATATAGATTATGTTATCTGTAACTGTAAATTAGACGCTGAAAGCATTGAGTATCTTCTTGAACGTCAAGCGGAAATTACATACGATATTGATACATTAATTTATCAACAAGCATTGAGTACTGAACAGATTATTAGTCTTCTTACGAATTCTAACTCTACGCACCGAGGACATTTTTTCGGTGAGATTGTTGGTGAAAAGAAAGATGTTGAACTAGCAAAAGCAATCATTGATAACTGGAGTAATTTGAACGTATCGGGAACTTCTTCTAATCAATTGGTTAGCTTTAAGGCTACTTTGTTTGAAGCATTTGGTGCAACTATTATCAGTACTGAAGACCAAATTAAAATCTTTGGTGCTGTTCGACCTACTATGACCAGTAATGAACTACGTTCACATGATCCTTGTCGTTTGGGCTGGCGTCGTGTAGTTAAATGGGCTGGGCGTAGTGACCAACGGTACTCGTGGAATGAATTCGTTGCCCGTCACATTTTAGCTAATGTTAATAATCTATCAGAAGCTAAAGAAGATTTGACCTGGCTATCTTCAACTTTATCTAGCGTTTCTGTTCAATAAAATCCTCCCTGGGGGTTGACCTGACCCCCTGATTAAGCTACAATGGACTCCTAAATCAATGAATGGAGTCTCTCATGCAAGATATGAACCAAGTATACCGCAATGTCTGCTGTATGTGCTGTGGTATTCCTCAAGTAAGTAAAAACTACTTTAAAAAGCTGGATGGAACCTTAGTACGATATACGCAGGATCACGTATTTCTTCGTTCATTGGGCGGCTCTAATTGCATTGACAACCTTGTTCCCATGTGCTACGATTGTAATCAACTACGTGGTAATCTATTTGCTGAACTAACCGAATTTCTTGAATGGTACTGGAGCGGTGATCCTTTGCCTGTTTCTAAGAACTTTTCATATCTCACTAAGCCTAAAAAGATTACCAAAGAAGATTATAATTGGATTCCAAAACTTAGTTCTAATACTATTTCCGTACCAGTTAAAGTTGTATATCTTAATGGTGTTGCTTATCAAGAATATAAACACCCAACTTTTGGTACTAGCTTAATTAAAATTGAGGTTTTAAAAGATGATCGAGTTGCGTGTTAGTACTGAAAAGAATATTAACGAACTAACTTCCAATGAAGTTAAATCTATTCTCTGGCACCGTTTACCTAATGATCAGATTGATTTGATTGACTTAAAAGTTTATCGTAAATTGGATGCTGCCGGTCGTCTCTTTGTGAACGGACGTATTTTTAAGTTCGATACGCGTCCAATTGAATATTGGGATGAAGTGTTTAAACATAAAGTTGAATGCTCATTCTGTATCAATCTCATTGAAAACAAAAATAATAGTTCGTTTATCTATGAACGATATAAAGAACAACTTGATAAACATATTAGTTTAAGTGATAAGTACAATTACGGTATTATATCTTTTGATGAATACTTTGAATCTGTTGGTATTGAGTTATTATACGAGGCAAATGACTACAGGCCGTTACTGAATCCAAACATCCCTATTACTTCATTTACTAAAAAGTTTTCTGAAGAACAAACGGTTTTGCAGTATATTTTTGAACAGCTTGATGATAACTATTCAATTTCCAGCTATCCAATTCTGTTACCAAATGCAGTACTGGTCGCCGCTGGGTTCCCTGTAGTGCCTAACTTCAGTGAAGAAAGCCTAAATGATTGTGACGCGTGTATTCAAGGCCGCCGGACGATTCGCCCCTGGATTGAAAAGTTAGGCATTGATGGTGTACTTGGATGGGATACTGTAGTATCATATATCCGTGATAATCCAGAACTAATCCAATCATTCGGCGGTGAGCTGGAATGGTGGTGGGAAAATAACGTAGAGGTATAATATGAACATTTTTGGATTCGTTATCGGAACTACGTTAGTTAATTTACTTTTCGTATTTGATTTGTACGTCACTAAATTCCAGCAACGGAAATCTGTGTGGGGTTCGACGATGGTACTACTGAAAAGTAAATCTGCATTCTTTAATGTAATCCCACTATATACCGTAATTTGTTTGTGGTTAATTGGGCTTCTATACGGGAATGTAGTAACACATTTACAAATCTGGCTGTCATGTCTGTTCTGGTTATGGATGGTAAGTCTGTATGCAAAGACTACCTATCACTACTACAAAGATAAAGTACATCTGTTAGACACAAAATAACAATCATAGGGAGATAAAATTATCTCCCTTTTTTTATAGGATATTTTATATGGAAATTCTTTTAGCTGTAGTTGTTGTAGTTTCTTTAATTCCATCAGTACTGTTCTTTTATGCAGTTCTAAGTTTGATTCTTCAACTAAGTTTTAAAAATAACTTTAATGAAGAAGAACACAAAACTAAGTGGAGACTTAATACACCCGCATCTTATACTTTAATTATTTTATGTAATTTAAGTCTTGTAAACATGTTTATTTTAAATGAACAATCAATAGACATGTACTTATCATATGGAATTCTTATCTCTGCTTATTGGTATTTGGTTAGTCTTACTATATATCATTTTAAAAGTTTAATTGAAAAATTAAATTGATTTTAGGGGGTGTATTGTGTTAGAATACAATGTATTACTGAAAGGTCTTAAGCCGGGTGAAGATGTATACGAAAGCATTCACCTTGTAATAACCGGGGATACTGAAGAAGAAGTTGACGCGTTTATTACTGATGCTATCTATCAAGTCCGGTTAGATAGTTTGTACTATAAAATGAAGTACATCTCAAAGGACCGGATTCAATGAGTAAATTCAGTGCATATGCTACACTGAATCATCTCAGGGCTTCATGGAAAAACCGCCATGAAGTTAACAGTACTATTAAAGAACTAGCAAACAAACTAACTGTTTTGCAGAAGTCCAGAGCAAAAGAAATGAAGACTTGTATTACTGAAAGTGATAAAGTCAAAGTAAGAAAACGTTATGACAATGAGATAAAGTATACGGACTATCTACTCTATCTCATTAAATTGAAGTACTATGAAATTGTAGGTAAGTTATGAAAGATAATGAATATATCGTAAGCCCTGAAGAACTCGAACGGTTAAAACGCAATATCAATGGGGCAACATTTACTATGCCTCAAGGTTTAACCCGTTCACAGAAACGAAGATATATTATAGATTGTGCTAATGGTAAGATTCAACCCGACCCTGTTAAAAAGACGAGTACTATGATCTATCAGATGATTGTTAAAGCATTAAAAGAACTTGAAGCATCTGGAACTGATATTGGTTATGCAGTTAAGTACTGCTCAGAGAATGCTTTTACATTAGTAGCGTTGTACGAACAAGGTACTAAACTAAATGAATTAGTTAGTATTTGTATAGAGAATAAATAAAGTAAATCATATGTTAAAGGGAATTAAACATGATAAAGACAGATTTTAGTGTTATTAAGAGTTGGCAGCAGGTTCCAATTCAACAACTTGGAGAACTTTTAAAAAGCCAAGGTTTCAGTTTTGTAAAATCATTCAGTACTGATGAACATCGTATTTTTGTGAATCAAGAAAGCACACTAATGATCATTTTTGAACGTAATGTAGGTAAAGTTTACAGTACTCGTGACCGTAAAAATGTATTACATACATTTAATGTTATTCAGGAAATGCCAAAACTTAAAGACGTTAAACGTCCAGAATAAAAAATAAAGGTTGACTTCGGTCAGCCTTTTTGCTATTCTGATGGGACAAAATTTAACTGAGAGAAATAAAATGAAACGTTTAATCATCGCTACAGTACTGGTCCTGTCCTTCTCAGCTCAAGCAACTGAACTTGAACGCCTCATTAACGATAACACCCAAGATACTTTCAAACAGATCGAAACCCTTCGTTCTGAACCAAAGAAGAAAGATAATTACCCGGTATTCTCATGCAACTTTAAAGTAACTGATGAGAAAAATCCACGTAAGAAATGGAAAACTGCATTAGATACTTCTGGTGTGGATTTCCATGAAGATCGCACTACGTATATCTATTACGATGAAGATAGTACTGGTAGTACTGTAATTTATGTCTACAAGAAAAGTAACAGTGCTACTATCATTACCCAAAATTCTGAAGGTGATATTCTCAGTACCGGTGAATCACCAAAATGTACCAAGATTAACTAAAACTATAAGGCACTTAACTGTGCCTTTTCATTAGAGATTCTAATATGATTTTTTGGATTAACACAATTTTTTCTGTAGTAGGTGGTGTGTACATATTTTATGTATGTTCTTTATGGATACTATGCTTCTTTAATAAAAGAAAGTTAGTAGCGAAACTTTCTGGTAATGATGATTCATTGTATTATTTAAGTGCATATAACTTATTTCTTATGATTTGTCTTTCAGTTGACATATACCATCCACCAAAAATTGATCAATATGCGGCATTAGCAGTTATATTAATGTCAACCATAGGGTTAATTGGTTCGATTATTGTTATTGCTCTGATATGTATGATATTATCAGAATTTCGTTCTTCATTTATTGATACATAAGGCTATATGTTAATCTATAACTTTATCTCAACATTAGTTCTGGCTTTAATAGTACTGGTAGCATTATGTGCATTAGTACTGAGAATCTTTAACCGCCATAAGTTAGTTAATAAGTATTTTGACGGTATAGAAGAAACATTATATATATTTTCGTTCGTTAATATCGTGTGTATTATTCTTGATATTACTATGGATAATGACCCAAGCAAATTTACATTATGCGGCACACTAATTATTAACTATGTTGGAATCTCCGTAGTAGTATTACTGTGTTTCATGGTCTGGTTTGGCTTTGGAAAAACCAAAAAAATTCGTTCAAAATTTAAAGATTATTAATATAAGGGGTTGACTTCGGTCAGCCCTTTTTGTTATGATAACCTTATCAAATCAAGAGAGAACATTTTAAATGAGCCAATTAAAAAATCTTCTGCAAACTGCAATCATCCCACCAAGTAAATTTAAAGTGGGAGACAAAGTTTTTATGCAAGGTTCAGACATTCCATATGTAGTTGAAACTATTAATAGTATGTCTTATGATCTCGTGTATGATGTCAGTGACGAAGATTATGCTAAGTACCGCAAAATCTTTGATGAATCATTCACCTATGTTGACGATGCAAACGGCTTGATTTGTGATCGTGTTCGCATTCTTTCTTCACCACATAGTACTGCGGATATCGATAAAGCCGAAGCTATTGTGTTCAGCGGTGCACGCTGGGTTGTTTACGAAAATGAATTAATTGCACGGTAATAAAATGAATATTTCATCAGTAAAGAATGTAACGTTTAAAGGTGAGTTTGTTCTCAACAACTTAGAACAAATGCGTAAACACTATCCATTTAAATCGTGTACTATCCGTGCTATCAATATAGCTACCCGCGATGGATTAAAATGTCATTGCTGTGGTTCAGAAGGTGTATTCAAACTTCATGATATGTACGGTATGATCATGTTCGCTGGTAATGGTCGTCGTATGACAGTTGACCATAACTTACTTAACTCTCTTGAAGGTTCTAATATGTTGCATAACTTGCACTTGCTGTGTGAGAAATGTAACCTTATGCGTAGTAATCTTTTTGCTGAATACGCAGAGTTCAAGTACTGGTATGATCGGTGCTTGTTGAACAAATTAAATCCAAATGCTGAAATTAATAAAGTAAAACGTAATTTCACTTATCTGGACTTGAATAAGAATGGATTTAAGAAAGAACATAGTGTCAAGATTCCAACTGTTCAGTTCAGTACTATGCCTGGACATTACAAGCTGGCACTGATTAATCACTATAATAAACATAACCAGTTCATTCCGGCATTGATGCCACTTAATTTCAAAGATTTAGTTAAGGTATCAAATACTGCATGGGATGAATTTATTAATGAGTTTGCAAAAGAATTAATTAATATCCGAATCTGTAAAGAAGTTATTGCTTCTAATAAAGGTCATGGGATTATTAATAATAAAAGTAAAAAGAATATGGAAACTCTGTGTAATAAACTTAACCATATTGTTAAGGCTGAGTATTCTAAACATCGTGATGAACTTAAAAAACAAAGTACCGAAACAAGTCCAGAGAAAGAAACAATTCAAGTACTTAATGTAACTGAAAAACGTTCATTATGGACTCGTTTGCTGACTATCTTTACAAAGAATACATCCGTATCTGCTTAATAAAGATTAAAAAAAGCTTGACCTACAGAGATTTTTCCCTTATAATCTCTGTATATTAATTGAGATGAGTACCGAGGAAACTACTATGATGAGCCGCCGTGAAGTACTGAAACTGCGTATCGCTGAGAATTTTGAAGCAATGATGGACACTGTTGAGTGCATCATGGACCCCTTCAATCCCATCAAAGCGTTAACAGTGACCGGTGCAAGTGGTATTGGTAAATCATACAACCTCATTAAACGTCTGGAAGAAGCCCATGATACCGGATTCTGTAACTTCCATTATCTGAATGGTAAGTGTACTGGCTTAGGTCTGTATCAGGCTCTCTACAATGCACGTAATCTAGGCGATGTTCTCCTTATGGATGACGTTGATGTATTCGATACCGAAGACAAGCTGAACCTGTTGAAAGCCTCTCTTGAGTCTGATGATAAACGCATCATTACTTACATGAGTTCTTCACGTGTCTTGGCTGACAATGGTATCCCAACTCAGTTTGAATTTAGTGGTAAGGTTATCTTTATCACTAACAAAGATCTTGTGAAGATTTCGCAGGCAAACTCTGCACTGTCTCCACACGTAAACGCACTGATGACCAGGGGTGCATTTATTGACCTAGAGATCCACGACAACGAAAGTATCATGGTTCACATTGAGAACATCATGCGTACTACTAATATCGTGAAAGGTCATGGTATCAGTAAAGAAGGTTCAGATAATATTCTGAACTTCATGTTAAAGAATTGTGCGAACCTGCGTTTACCTTCTCTGCGTCTACCAGTACAGTTAGCAGGTCTGTATCTGCAATTTCCTGAGAAGTGGGAACAGCACGCTACACGAATGTTTGTAACTTCACAGAAGGTGTAATATGTGGCATGACATTTTTACAGTACTCAGTGTTATTAACCTAGCTATTGCAGTAATAGCATTAGTCGGGTTCTTGACTTACGCTGATTACATTACTAACCTCAATCCGAATCATAAAATGATTTACTATATAGTCGAGGGTATTTGTTTTGCAGTAACTCTTGAGTTTTCTATATTACAATGGATAATCAAAGATTTTTCAGCAGCTATTGACGCTGGAATATCTACATTAGGTATCTGTTCGTTTGTAGCATTGATTGTGATTGGTATTTGTTTTCTATTTCATTTACTTTCTAAAACCAGAGAGTACTTTGGTAAGAAGAGAAATAAGATATGAGTACTTTAACTTTTAATATTATTAATTGTACCTTAATGTTTTCCTTTTGCATTTTTGCAATCTTTTTAGTAGTTTACTTCGTTGGATATTGGGTAAGCTCTAATTACTACACAAAAATCTCTAACAATTTTAAAGCATCATATACGGTTTTCTTGGGTGTATGTGGTATGCTTTCAACTTTACTAGTTATGTTCGGACTAGCAGCCGATGGTGTAGGGCTACGAGTGTTTTTACTATTAATGCCAATGCTTGGAGCATTAACATTAATCTTTGGTTTTCTGCACTGTATTAATTATCTCGTTGTGGGCTTTCATAAATCAAGAAAGTACTTCGCTAATAAACGTAATTTAAACATTTAGGATTTGATTTATCATGATTAAACTTTGTATTGAAGATGCTACCTTAGCTACTCTTGATCCAGCACTCATTCCATTTGTACAATGGAAAGGTCTTAAAGTTTCCGATTTGGAAGGTGTTTCTGATGAAGTAATTTCACAGAACCTTTTCAAAATGAATTCATCAGTGATTAAATCATTGGTTAAAAATAATCGTGTTCAAGTAACTAACCTTACTAATGAACAATGGTATGATCTCACGACAGATATGTACCAATCAGATACTAATATTTTTGATATGGTACAACTTCCATATCGTGCATTGAAGTATATCCTTGAACAAACGTATGCTAAAAATCGTTATGGGACTGCTATTGCAAGTACCCAGCATTCAATGCCAGTACAAGATTCTCTTGAAATTCTTGGTATGTCATCATTAAACGAAGTACTTTATACTAATTCAATTCCTGCATTAGTTGATTATATGTTCACTGAAGAAGGTATGAAAGTACTGAAAAATAAAGGTTCAGGTCTTTCTAATCTTATTTTTGTTACAACTGATGAAGCAAGTAAACTTGGATTATCAGGTAGTTCACTACGTAACCGTAAAATCGACCCTAATATTCTTCGTCGTGCTGGTGCTTGTGATGCCGGTTCTAATTACTGTAGCCGTATTCTTAAAGAACTCGGCGTAGAACGTATCACCTGGAATGAAGCAATTATGACTATTCGTAATAGTCCTAAACTTCAAAAACGTGATTCACTTCGTGGTTACATGAACTGGATTCGCAATAACAGCGAAGTGATGTAATTATAAATTATACTTTATAAATTGAACTCCTTAACTGGAGTTCAAATCTTTGGAAATATACATGACTAATCTATCTGTTCCAGATTGGCTACATTATATACTGATTGCTGCGTACTGCGTGAACTTAATTACCGCTATAGTACTTTCAGTCGGCTGGTTAACATGTGCTAACTACTACTTCAAAGTTCGTTTATATATTGATGAAATCGGAGTAGGCATATTCATTATGTTTGTTATTATTATTTCATTTATGCTTTTCTGTTCATCATATTCATATAATGATACCATGAGCATAGGTGTACTTAGTACTAATGCCTTACTAATTGCGGCTGTTTCTCTATTAGTACTGACGAATTGGTTATTCAATTCAGTAATATCACTAAGAAGTTATTTTGCAAATAAACGAGGTCGTACATGATTGAAGCAATTGCTAGTGTTTATAATCTGATTCAAGCAAACTCTGATTGGTATAGTGCATCATTCTTCATCATTGTAGTACTCTATACAGTACTGGTTATCGGCTGGTTCTTCAGTACCGATTATTATGATTCTTTTGTTAGTGATCTAGACGAAGTATCAGGCTTTCATGTGTTTTTTTGTTCATTAATTGGTCTTGGTACTTTATTCAATGCTATACTAGGAACATCCAACGCATGGTCAATCTTCTATAACACTTTACTTTGGGCGTTGTTTGTAGTGCCTGCATTTGTCATTTATATTTGTGGTCTGCGTGATTCTATCCGTAAACGAAGGGGTAAATCATAATGCGTGAAGTACTAATTGTTATTGGTAATATCTATCTATTCAGTTTTTTATTATTATGCCTTATTTCATTTGTGGATTGGTTATTTGGAATTGATAAGATTTCTCCTGTAATTAATCAATACCTAGATTCAAAAGATGATGAAGTTATGGCACCTATTGCATTTTTTCTATTATTTGCAGTACTGGTATTTGTCATTTATCTTTTTTCTGGTTCAGAGTGGATACGGGCTTTATATTTGACTTGTTCTATCTTCTCATTCGGTATCTTGATACTTGTATATGGAGTCACTGCACTTGCAACAATCTTATCAGGTGTAAGAAACTTCTTTTTAAGACGTAAAAAGTAAAAAATTCATTGACTTAATCCGATTTAAACTTTATAATTATTTCATAATTAACATAGGAATTACCATGAACGACGAATTTATCAGTACTGTAGCGAAACGCACTTTCAACGAAATTAAGCGTCAGATCAAATCTACTCCAAATGTAGTAATTCCGTTTGCTATTCTCGGTCTGCTATTGGGGAATGTGTACGTAACAGTAATCGGTATAGCTCTAATCATTGCATTGGTAGCGTATGATGAGTACAAAAAACTTATCAACGAAATCGAAACTGATGTTAAAGCTGCATCGTTCGCCGCTGAAGTAGAACGTACTGAACCAGTAGAACCTTTAGTTAAAGAAGAAGGTCAAGATACTCAAGCTACTGAAGTACTCAAAGCTGGTGAAGGTAAGTAATATAATCCCTGTACTGTAATATGTACAGGATTTTTAATTGAGAGGAAAATTACAATGCTAACCCTAGAACAACAAATGATCCTGGATATGGGCGGTAGTTCAAGTATCTGGAATACCAGCAGCAATGAACGCGGTCGTCCAAGTGTTAAACGCAAAAAGAAAAATAAAACATTCGGAAAGAATAAAAAGAAATGAAACGTACTAAGAACATTAACCTAAACCGATTTCGTAAAGTACATACATTCTGGAAATACAGTGCGTTGTTCCTTGCAATATCAGCAGGATCAATGTTCTTAACCGGATGCGATGAACAGGAAAAAGTTACAGTATATCAAACTGTACAGGACTGTGAGTACCGTGCACAATCCCCTGAACAAAAGAATCGCTGTGCCTTAGACTATCAGAACGCACTCGCTAAATCAAGCAGTACCGCTCCTAAGTATATGTCTAAAGAAGATTGTGAAGATGAGTTCGGATACGGGCAGTGTAACTCACAAAGTACTACTGCCAGTAATGTACAAACTACGTCAGGATCACATAGCTCCTTTATGTGGTTCCCGTTGATGCACGGATTTAGTTCAAGCTCATCGAACTATCCAAGCCAGGCATTGTACTCAAGTACTCGTTCATCTTCACCTATGTATAACAAGTTCGTAGATGCTAAAGGTAATTCATTCGGTAGCTTTGCTCACTCGAATACTACCTCTGTATCACGCTCTGCACTCTCTCCTAAGCCCGCAGTGACAAGTACTGTAACAAGGGGTGGCTTCGGTAGTACTGTCAGTACAAACGCTGCCAGGGCTTCTAGTTCGTCTTACCATAGTTCATCAAGCTCTCATAGTTATGGTGGATAAAAGAAAACCCGCTCAAGGCGGGTTTTTTGTTATTTAAATTCTGGAATACTTAACTTCTCAAATGCAGTACTTGCATTATTTGAACTCATTAATCCAACACCAAATATTTCTTGCTGGTCTGAACCTAAGAATAATATAAATCCATTATTATAATTACCCATAGCCATTCCACTATATACGCCTGCACTCACCGGCATAGTACTTTGTTGTAACCAGTTAGCCCGGTTAGATGCATTATTCATTAGTGGAGTTTCGGTCCCACCACCAGAATAATAAGTCTTAGCCCAAAAGGTATTAGTAGTTTTATAACCATATACAATTGCAAATGATGCTAACTGTATTTCTCCTAACTGTGTAGCACCGTTACCTGTAGCAGAATACATATTCAATATACCACTGTTTGTATTCTGTAATACAGAGGCCGACCCGCAATAATCACCAGAGCCGTTACTTCTTATGTACCAACTAGTAGTACCAGCAATCGCTGCACTCGTATATACTGCACTCGATAATAACTGGAATGTACTGTACGATGAGATAGTTGAACTATTAGATACCTGCTTAGTATTGTTGTTTCCACAGGCATAAGGCTTACCAGTACTGTCTATATATGATATAACGTTTTGGCCCTGCCAAAGAGGATGCTGCAAATATAACTTCTGTACATCAGTTGCTAGGGATTTGGTATAACTCGTTAAGTTAGTAATATTGTTATTACCGAACTGTCCATTCGTATTCGTACCACAAAAATATACACTACCATCATTAAGCACAAATGCACTCATCTGATAACCAACCTGTATATCCTTAATAGTATTAGTACTGAATGGTAAGTACATAGTAATTTCAGTCCATGAATGTGCACCTGTTGTAGATGTAAAACCGAACTGTGTAGCAGTCCAAAATCTACCACATACCCACACAGTACCATCTTTCTTAATGGCAACCGTATTCTGTGAACGATCACCATATACCCCAGCTACATCTGATAAACTTAATTGCCAGCCCTGATAGTTAGTAGTGTATGAAGTATCCCCTAATTGTCCATAGGTATTATCACCTCTAGTGAATAACTGTCCATTCGTTCCTAATATTGCTACGTGCGATGAACCAGCAACAAACTTTTGTATCTTATAGATACTCTGTTGTCTTAAATTACTTATAATTGGAAATGGTAACATTTCACTCTCCTTATGATATTCTGTAAAAGTTATTACTGTCTACCGCAGTTAATCCACCACTGTAAAACACACTCTTACCAGCAGAACTCATACAACCCTTAGTAGTATTCAATGTAGTACTACCAACCATTTTCCACATGTTCGTTTCTACCCTGTACGCATATATCGTAGATGTACTCGCAACTGTAGCATACAAATAACCAGAATTATAAACGTACTTCAATGCGTTGTTAACCGGCTTATTAGCAAGTAAAACCCATAATCCAGTACTTATATCGTACTTGTAAAATGCAGTACTACTCGATGTGTTAATGTATAAATCAATACCATCCGTCTCCATATTTGCATCCACTACACTTGATATAGGTGAAGATGTTAATGTAACAAATGCGTTAGTACTTGGATTGAATGAATGGAATGTACTCAAACTCGCTCCACCCCATACGTATAAACTCGACCCCACTGTACATAAAGAAGCATACGCCCTGACTGAAGGTGTATTAGTAGTAGTAAGTAATGTGAACTCTCCAGTAACTAAATCTACACTGTACATACTGTTTGTAGTACTTCCAGTAGCAGTAGAACTCTGTCCACCAAATATATATAACTTATCACCAAATACACTTATTCCCGCACCAATCCGAGGAACAGCACTCGCAGCAGCAGGAACCTGACTCCACGTTGAAGTACTTGCATCATATATCCATATATCACTCAACAACGCATTAGCACTGTTAGTTCCACCGTACATAATGAACTTGTTAGCACCATAACTACATGTAGCATGTCCATTCCTGGATAACGGAGGTGTAGCAGTACTTATGTTAACTACATTACTATAAGAAGGATTCGACGTCCATAAAGTACTCAATGGCGTATTCATTAATGTCCAAGTACTAAGAGCACCACCTAATGTATATGCATTATTACCTACTGCATATACCTCATTACCTATAACCGCATATCCAGCAGTGTTACTCGCGTATGTGAAGAAATCTAAATTCGCATAATCTAAGTTAGACATAACACCTGTATTAGCATTCGTAAATGTTAATGTAGGATCAGTCGCTATACCTGTACCTAATAATGTGTTCGTGTTAGTACCAGCACCCATAGGAGTTATTACACCCTTTATTTGTGTACTGTATAAAGAACCAGTACTGTCTCCTAATCCGCGAACGTTATTTAATGCAGGCTGATATGGATTTATTAAGTTACCCGCCGAAGTACTGCCATTTCCGGCCTGACCCGAAGAACTTACTCCATATATTCTAAGTGTTCCGTCATTTAATAATAACGTTACGTTGTACTGAGTTACACTTATTGCCTTTATAGAAAAGTTATTAATAAGAGTGAAATTATTGTATACAGTAGTATTAGAACCACCACTCGCCAATGTACCAAATGAATTAGTACCACAACTCCAGAAAGTCCCGTCAGTCTTCTCCATCCAAGTTACGTTTAATGAATGATGAACACTCTTAGCACTAGAACCATTTGTTATAGATACCCAATTCGTATTACCAGTACTTGCTCCAGTACCTAATGCATTGTACTGATTACTTCCTATTCCCCATAACTGATCCGACCCATCAACCATATGAAAACGCTGACCAGAATCCTGATACATCTCTATGTACTTAATCGTCCCTATACTAAATGTACTAAATGCAGAAGTCATCTCAGTAAATGCAGATGTAGTAGGAAAATTATAACCTAATGCAGTAGTGAATATAGAAGTAATATTCCCTGAGTACCATACAGTACCATCATTCTTTATTACTATAGTACCTGTATGTGAACATGTATATAAACGAACATCAGTGATTATTCTTCTCCATGCCCCACTTATAGCAGTAGTGTCTCCTGTACCTAACTTACCATTGCTATTATTACCTATTGCATATAAATCACCATTGGCATAATGTAACATAACCGTCTGTCCACCACCACCAACTGAAAACTTCTTTATACCCTTTTGCGGCGGTATAACATTATTACCGTAATTATTTAAAACCGGAAATGGTAACATCTCTCTCCCCTCATTAATTGTAATAGAAAACTGGCGTACTCATCGTACCAGGATTATATATCATCACCCTAGCAGTACTTGCATCATAGTATATGAACTGATCTATAGTCGTACCACTAAATCTTCCGTATGTAGAACTCGTATATCCATTCCTAGCTAAACTTATATAACTCTCTCCAGTAGTAATATCTGAACGTACTAAACATACTACCCTGCTATTATTTGTACTAGCAATAAAATCATTATATAAAGACTGTGTAGGAAAACAATGCTGTATTACCCTACTGAATGAACTGTCCCATGTCATCCTAGAACCATAAGGTGTTCCCCACATAGTTCCAGATACCGAATTAGTACCGTACATGTAAATCCTATTGTATGTAGTACCATTTAACTGACTGTATGACTGCGTGTATGTAACTAACTTATTAGTACTGTCATTAGTTAACTCATCTACAAATCTTTTATAATCATCCCGTACAACTACATTACCGTAGTGATTCATTATTGAAAATGGTAACATAATCTTCCCTCTCCATTATTATATTATAGGTATTTACCCTATATACAACATTTCAGTACCTAAGAACTATACCATAATATACCCTCCAAATACCCCCTATAACCGCATAGGACGCTCTCTGAGAGCTTCTGTTTGCTTGCTGGAGATATGCACAGCGATATCTACAGGATTCAAACACGCTTATATTGCGTTTACGAAGGTTTATGATTATGTTTAAAGTACTTTAATATTGCAGAGAATTAATAGTAATGATATAGTACTAAGAACATAGTAACAGTATCATTCAGTACTAAGAACATCATAACAGTACTAAGTAGTACCATTCAGTACCATTCAGTACCATTCAGTACCATTCAGTACCATTCAGTACCATTCAGTACCATTCAGTACCATTCAGTACTGTTACCCCCTGCCGCTATATCTCTTCCTGAAGTCGAATGTAAATAGCACATTTTGTACAAATGACCTTTTTTAAAAAAGGTACAATGAGGTATGGGAAAAACTTGGTTGGTGCGTTAGAAAAAAGACGAATCCTAAAAAATTTGGAGTACCTATCAGATTTTTCCTGGATCATCAAAAGTACAAAAAAGTTTCAGGATATTCTTAAATTTAAAGTACTTCGAACGTTGTGTAAATTTTATAACCGAAGCGTGATATCACTGGACAAAACAACAGTCCCAGGGAATACTAGAATGTGGGAAATTAAAAATAAAGTACTTGACGTACAAATTAGATATGGTAAGATATATCCATGTTGCGGAAGAGAGTAACCAGGAAGGTGAATCCCGACTGTAACAGTACTATACGAGATTCCCCTCGTAACGTTGTAACGAAGTTGTCTTGACTGGACACCCTGCTTTCTCAGGAATCGTTAGTACTGAGAATATACATTAGAAGTACGTTGATAGCACTTAATATAATTCCTGCTGTACATGTTTACAGTACTCAGGAACTATCCTAAGTGCTATTATTTTTTGTATTGTATATTTCAGAATGTAATGATACTAGTCAAAGAATTATGGATAGATCGATGTTGTACTTTACTTAAATTTTGGGTGTACTATCCCTATCTGCTATCAACAGACGGATAGACTTCTGGCAGTGTAGATGTAAAGATGGCTGTACTTCTGGATGGTTATATGTCTAGACGTTTAGACGGCTAAATGGCTATCCATCTAGGTGGCTAGCACTCTAGACGTTTAGATGGCTAAACGCTTTTTCATTGCGTTTTTCCATTAGTTCCCCTTCCGCGTCTGGTTAGTACCAGGCAGAATCAATAGCTGTCTTTTCGTGTTGACCTGGTAATAATATCACAGCCACCAGCCAGATCAAGCATTATTTTAATTTTCTTTTTTGTTGACAGTACTGATCGAATTATGCAATAATACGTACAAGCCAGCGAAATGGCCTAGCCCATAGGGTGCGGAGCTATACCCAGGAAAAAGTAAAAAAGCAATAGACGGATCTCCGCACCCTATGGGATAACGAATTTCGCTTCGATATAAAAGATTATACAGTACTGAATCAGAGAAGCAAGCATTTTCTTTAAAAAGATTGAAAATAGTTTCTTCTATATAGGAACGCGTAGGAATGCATATAAGAGGCGATAGGAAGAAGCCAGGCAAACAGGCGGGCAAGTACTTTAAAGGGCTGTAAATGCTTCCTATGTGTTGTGGGTTTCTTTACGCGTATAAAGGAAGAAAAACGACGAATGAAAAAAGTTATAAGTTTTTATAAGAAAGTGCTTGCGGAGTTTTATGGTTAGTGTACTATTACCACATCAACACGGAACACCGCTCTTTAACAACCTGGCTAGCAAGTCCTGAAGATAGAAACTCTCTTTTGGATAGAACGAAAAAAAGTTTTTAAAAAGTACTTGCTAGTTAGAAAGGATGGTGTAAGATGTTGGTTATCGAAAGGGCGAAATGCTCCAGACGATAGAAAGAAAAAAAGTTTCTTGAAAGTTGAAAATAGTAGTTGACTGAAAGAAACAAGTAGTTTAAATTTTAATCAAGCCGAAACAATCAGGCCAAACAAATTAACTTAAAAAATTCGAGGGTAATATCATGACTAACACTTCTAAAGCTCCTAAAGTAACACTGAATTCAATCCTGTTCGCTCAGGCTCCTACTCTGGCGGCACCGGAAGAAGGTAAGACACACAGTAAAGAAGTACTGGCTCAGCACAAAGCAGACATTGCGGATCACGTAAACACTGTTGCGACTAACCTGGCTCAGTACTTTGTTGATAAAACAACTGACACTGACGTGATTTCTAAAATTCTGGTCGCCGCGTCTAAAGCAATCCCGGCTGCTGTACAGTACCAGAAAGAAGAAGCCGCACGTGCTGAAGCGGCCCGCGAAGAAGCCCGCGTTAAAGCTCAGGCAGAACGTGAACGTCTGAACGCTGAAGCGGAAGAGAAAGCGAAAGAAGAGCGTGAAAAAATGCTCAAACTTCTGGTAGCTGGTGGCGTGGATCTGGCAGTAGCTCAGGCGGCGGTTGCTGGTGTAGGTAAGAAGATCAAAGCGTCACTTACCGGCAGCAACAACGCATACAACCGCGTCACTGTTGAAGTCGATGGCAAACAGTACGATATGCCGGAAAAAGGCAACATGAGCCAGGAACTCAAAGATCTGGTAGCTTCTAAAAACATGGACCGCGAAACTTTCATCGAAACTTTCCGCGTAGCCTCTGAAGATACCGCCGCGTAATACAAAGTAATACAGCATGGCGGGGCTATATGCCCCGCTAAGCATTTCTAATAGTACTGTGATACATTCGCTTAAAGTACTATTAGAAACGCTTAGAATTGATTACAGAGCGTTTTAGATTCTACCTTTTAATTGAGACTAAACGCCATGAATAACAATCTTAACCTTAAGCCTATTTCGTCCCTGATTGATCCCCGTACCCGTATTGCTAAAACGATGACCAGTACTGGCCCGCGTAGTTGTACCTTCAGCGGCTACCTGGCCTTTGTTGTTAGTGGTGAACTTGTACAACGCCGGGTTTATGATATGCCGTACAATCATCAGTTTGATTCCTGTCTGTACATAGTACACAAGAAAGAGAACTATGCCATAGATGTTGCGTGCAAGCCTATTAGCGGGGCTTTTAACGTTCAATCGTTGAAGGTATAAGGCAGTACTTTAAATCGCTTAGAATGCGTTACAGAGAGTTTAAAAATATTTTATAAAAGTACTTGTATAAACTTTCGATTACTGTAAACTTCCCTGTATCGAAACAAAAACATTTACTGAAGAGGCAACACAATGCAACTCACTGAACAATCTAAACTGGTTTTAAAAGTACTTACAGCAATGAAAGATTGCTTAGATCGTGATGTTACTTATACTACTATCAACGGTGAATCATTCAACCTAACCAGACAGCATGGTATCTGCTGGCATGTATTCGCCCACACTCCTAACAGTGAAGTTACTGGAATAGATCACGACTACTTGAAGCCTGTATTTGTGGAAATGGGGCTTAATCCAGATTATCCGGTTGAATATCAAATGACCGGAGACTATTTTAAAGCTCGCGATCTGTATTGGTTACCGAGTAATGTGTGCGTGATGGATTCCCCCCAGGGGCAACTACGTTACAAACTACTTTGCGATTTAATCGAATACTTTGAAAATATTCTTGCTACTTCTGAAGTACTATAGTACTATTACCACACACCAACAAACGAGAGTAAATTTTAAATGAGATTATCAGAACTTCGCGGCGTACTTTCTACACTGGAACGCATCGCAAACAAACGTGGAAATGTCGATCCTATTGTTGAATTGTTCCACGTTGTAGATGGTGAAAACTATTCACTGACTATCGACCAGGAAGCAATCAACAAAGATCCTGAAGGTCAATTAACCAGCGGCGGATCAATTCACTTGCCACTATCTGAAATCAAAACGCGGGGCTGGATAGTAACATATTTCGATATTAAAAATAATCGAGAAGGTTCGATTATAATGCAAGCGGAAAACGGCGATCAGGCTTGCGATTTATTCCGTAAACATTTCAGTACTTACCGCCTGGAATGTGTAACGCAGGAAGAATAAATCTTTACAAATCGGGGGTTGACTTCAATCCCCGAAAAATGCAATAATACATACAAGCCGAGACAAAGGCGTAGCCCATAGGGTGTGGAGGAATACCCGTAATAAAATTAGTACTTTAAAGACATAGCTCCGCACCCTATGGGAAAGGACGTTTCGCCGTCTTGATATAATTATCGGTTATTTGGCTGGTGGAGTCAAGTACTTCAGATAAAAAAAAGTGGGTTAGCGAATAACCCACGAAGAATAGCAAGCGATTATATATTCATCGGACTACGGCACAGGAAAGCACCGATAACTAATAGTATCATATAGTACTGACAAAAAGCAATGATTTTTTCAAAAGAAATTATACTTTTATTTTAAAAAGTACTTGCTTTCGATTACCAGTACTATATAATTACCTATATCGAAACAAGACGATGTTAATTTTAATTGAGAGGATTTAAAAATGGGTACTCCAGCAGTTATCGCAATCAAAGACGGCGAACATGTTACCTGGTCATCTGTAAACTATGATGGCTATATCGGTCACACTGGTAGAATGTTAGTTGAGCATTACAACGATGCAGAACGTGCAAAGGCACTAATCGCCCTGGGTGATCTGTCAGTACTGGATAAATCTATCGAGTGTCCAGAAGGTCACAGCTTCAAGAAAAAGGTTCCTGGCTATACTGTAGCTTATGGGCGTGATCGTGGTGAAACTGGCTCAGAGCCACTAACTACTAAATCATGGTTGATGTTCCTTATCGCAAACAAAAACATTACCCGTTATGTGTTTGAAGGTGATACCTGGTATAGTGTACGCAAAAAAGATACTAAGCTATCTTTATCAATCGTTGATCGTTATGAAATGGTACGCGTAGGAGAGATCCTGGCGGGAACTGTTGAATAATTAATTATCAAAAGTACTTGCATTAACTAGCGAGTACTTTATAATTAGTTATACAATAACTTTTTAATTGAGAGAACGAAACATGAAAGCCAACGAACTCCAGGCAGCGGTAACAGAATCATTTATGAAGTACTTCCCCAATGGAAGTATTCGTATTAGCCAACTAGCACTAGGTGGCGGCGTTGCTATCTTCTGCGGTTTGATTGGCGATATTAAGGATGTATCCGCAAATATCAGAATGAATGATCCAGTAACTTTCCGTTCGTACATTCACAAAGGAATCAAGTTTAATGATTCAGAAGTTGAACTCCAGGATCTGGAAGTTGAATTTGATGGCGTGTGGGTTACTTGCATTACTGAAAAGCCGCATATGTACGCAGAAAGCCGCAAAGTATCAGTACGCAAGATTAAAGGCGATGCTGATAAAGTAATCGCGGGTTATGACAAGTACTTTAAAAAGCTGAAAGAGTTTGTATCAGAACTTGCAGCGGAAAAGCAAATCATTCAGCAAGATTCTATCCCTGAAAAGTATCTATAATTAATTATCAAAAGTACTTGCATTACCTGGCGAGTACTTTATAATTAGTTATATCGAAAGCAGTTACTTTTAATTGAGAGGTTTTACAATGTCTAGAACATTAGCAAATATTAAAGTTGGTAGCAGCATCATTAAACTGGTTTCTTTAAAAACCGGCTTTAAAGTACAATATGGTTCATTGTTCCAAATGTTTTCAGAACTGGATAAAGCGAGAACTTGCTTTGATGATACTGTAAAAATGTTTACCGAAAATTATTCACGTAATGCAGTAGATGATTTTAATCGCCAGGTGGTATCATAAACCGCGATAAAAAATAATTCAAAAAAGAGGTTGACGAAAGTTAGCCTCTTTTGTTATAGTACTCATACGCCAGCGAAATGGCTTAGCCCATAGGGTGGAGAGGAATACCCATTAAAAAAACATAATTATAAATTCATTTTAAAAAGTACTTGCACATAAACTAGAATCGCGTATAATCTTTTATATCGAAACGAGATACACAATTTTAACTGAGAGGTTTACCAGATGGACAAAGATACTAGAATCACAATTGCACGTTTAACCCTGGAAGATATCAAGGGCATTACTCTTACAGGTAATCGCTGGACTGATTCATTAGGCGTAACGTATCACAGTACTTATGTCGCCTGCCTGGTTGATGTGGAAAAGGCAAACGAGTTAAACGCTAACCACTATAACCGGCCTGAAGGTGAACAGGTCTGGATCGATGTAGTTCGCAATGAGTTTATGCCTGGGCATGGTAATCAGTACGAATACACTGGCTATACTATTTTCCGCGAAGCAGTACAGGGAAACTTTGTTGATTTTGACAATGTTAGTGTGCGTACCCTGTACACGTTGTGTAATATGTTATCGATTCCTTACTATGATAACTGCAATGATGTGAAGCGTAAAAAAGATCTGTAAGTAGTTCGATAGTACTTGCAATAACAAGCGAGTACTATATAATAAACTTATTGAGTAGTGAGTAGTTAATTTTAATTGAGAGGATTATATGGCGATTTCTAATAGTGCTTTAGATGTACTGTCACTCAAAGTAATGGAACATTTTAAAAAGGCAATGTACTCGCAACATTTCCAGGCTATCAAAAACCAGGCAAACGCGGGCAATATTGATCCGGTAGCAATTGCCGAAGTACTTCAGACTATTCCTTACACTAAGGAACAGGCTTACGCTGCTAACTTGTATCGCTTCAGTGTACCCGGCGTAACTACTGCAAGATGGAATGACCAGGACTGGATTAATTATATTTCTATCTGTAAGGGCTGGACAGTAGAAGTTACTGAATAAATTGCCGTAGTACTATTGCTATGTAAGTGATAGTACTATACAATATTGTTTAGTTAGTTAATTTTAATTGAGAGGATTACTAAATGAAAATTAATATTAATCATACGTCATTCCGTCTGCGTGATGATACTGAAGCAATTGAAGAAACTCCTGGTGCTGTTAAATTTTTAGAAGATCATAACGTACCATTTACTTTTTATATTCAGCCCGGTAACACAATGATCGCCGGGAAATTCAAAGAAAAAAACATGTTACAATGGCATGAATCAGAATCAACTGTTGATGTTTCTTGTAATAGTGTAGATGAATTAATTGCACTTGCAGAGAAATATGATGCAGTATTTAAAATTAACTCGCATGGCGTTTCTGTTGATTTCAAATAATTAATTGCCGTAGTACTATTGCTATGTAAGTGATAGTACTATACAATATTGTTTAGTTAGTTAATTTTAATTGAGAGGATTACTATGTTAGAAGTCAGAGGTTATGAAAACGGTTTTTGTTTCTTGTTCAATGGCAAAGAAATGTCAGTACATGAATTGCTGTTAGCCAATGGTAAGAAATTCCATAAGGCTACGATTAATGCACTGAATCGTAAGAATTTGCCTAACGAGCAAATGCTTAAAGCATTTGAAGAAAAAGCCGCTATTCTTCACACTGGCTTAAGTGCTGAATCAGCCAGGGCGTTACTACTGCAACACTATGCGATTGATGTTAAAAAGACTGAGTACTATGCATTACCGGCGTCAGACATTTGGATTATGCAGGGCGTGTATTCACTCTGTAAGTATAAAGTACCGCCAGAGAAAGATCGCCAGCATTCCCCTATGTATTACTTTCATCGTTATCTGAATAAGTAAAAACATTATCAAAAGTACTTGCATTAACTAGCGAGTACTTTATAATGTAGTTACTGCAAACGAATTACTTTTAATTGAGAGGATATTATGGCTGCACTCCTGGAAAACGAAAACAGAATCATTGATTGTATTTTGAGTACTGTTTTTGCTGGTGGCTATGAGGTTAGCATTTTTGACGGTGAGGAGTTCGTGTTACGCCGTTCAAGTGATGTTAGCACAATCAAAGAAGCCCTTAACAGTGCTGGTATGGATTGGCTCCGAGTATTAAAGAAAGATGATCCTTATCAGATTGGGTCTATACTGCTTATCTATAATAACGGAAATGATGGTTTAGATCTCATTGCAAATACTGCAAGCGGTGATCATGCTGCCTTTGATGATCTGTTAAATCCAGTTTATGAGCTGGTGGATAGTATGGCAGACGAATCGTAAAAACATTATCAAAAGTACTTGCTTAATACTGCGAGTACTTTATAATGTAGTTACTGAGTTAATTTTAATTGAGAGAAAACAAAATGAAAGAACAAGTCTGGTTCACTTCCTCATGCGGCACCATTGAATTCACATTCAGAGATCTGGATCAGGTCTATTCTATGCATCATGCTGGCGATTGTGAAGAATCTGTTAAAGCAGAACTTCCTTACTTCCTGGAAACATTACAGGCTATTCCACGCGAAAAGATCATTTCAGTACTGTTAGAAACTGGTGGATGGGATGATGACGAATTAGAAAATGAATCCGACACTGATTTGTATGTTAAACTGCTATGGATTGCTAGCGGTGATGTATATGATCAGCAACAGATTGAAGAATAATTGAAAAAGGGGTTGACGCAAGTCAGCCCTTTTAGTATACTTATCTTAATCCGGCGAAACGGTCAAACCCATCAGGGTGCTGAAGTGTACCTGTTAAAAAATATAATTATACTTTTAATTTAAAAAGTACTTGTACATAAACTAAAAGAGAGTATACTTACTTATATCGAAACGAGACGGAGAAAGAAAAATGTCATTTAAAGATACTTGCGAGTTTGATTCAAAAGATACTGAAGTTGCTAGATTGTCTACTCAAAAGGATATCGTAGTACTGACTCAAAAAGATTCTTTTAATTTCCACGGCGAACATATTAAAATCGGTTATTATGTAACAGCACAGATCGCCGGTAAAACTGAATACCTTGATTTTGAAACTTACATTGCCGCTGTTACTCATTATCGATATTATGTAAAAGAAGTAATGAAACGCGATAACATCCTGGCAGATTTATTAGCGTAAAAACATTAACAGTACTTGCATATATTCGCGAGTACTTTATAATGTAGTTACTTTAAACGAAAGGAATAACATATGAGAGAAGAAGCGTTTGATTCATCCGATTATGAATTAGCTAGTGATTATGCCTGGCATCTTATGCAACAGGAAGGGAAAACAGAAACTGATGCGTTAATGTTAGCGGCTAATCAATATAAAATCACATATCAATCTTTGCAGAATTATTGGGATCAGTAAACATTAAAAGTACTTGTAATATGTGAGCAAGTACTTTATAATGTAGTTACTTTAAACGAGATAGGAATACAGCCATGATATCGAATACTCAAAGCAATTTTGAAAATGAATTCATCAACGGGGCGATTAGATTGGATGATGGCACGCCGTCGATCAATTGGGGCTTTAACAGTGGCGGGTATGAAAAGCACCAGTACTTTATCACTGCTGATGGCGGTCGCCTGGCTATCAATACTGTTATCAATGAGTATCACAAGGTTAACTTTAATGATCCAGATGATAGACAGTGGCATATCGTTGGCGTTGAAGTGAACTTTGAAGATAATGATATCTACGATGATCATACCGGGGAAAAAATCGAACCTGCATATGATGTAGAAAATCCAGACGACTAACCACACCGGGGGATTAACTATCCCCCATAACAGGAGGTTATAACATGTCTGAGAATTATTCTATGTTGTATAGTACTAGGACGTTAGTTGTTTTATTTGATTGTTTGAATGATCGTATAACTTGCAACATATACAGCAAGACCGGGGCCAACTGGCGATTACTGCAAAGTCATTCAATGAAACGTCCTGGATTGTCTAAGCTGGATAGTAAAACAGAATTATCTTGTCGTCGTATGGTTGTAAAGGCAATGCGTAATCGTATGACAAAAGCTTTAGAAGTACATTTAAAATATAGTAAAACACTTGCATAAATCTGTTTGTACTGTATAATTAAGTTATCATTTTAATTGAGAGAGTAAAACATTATGTTGAAAATTGTCAAAGTACAACCAACCGCTGGTCATGCTGAAGTACTGGCGGTAACTATCAAAGACGAAAACGCGGCGGATGTTCACGAAAAGTTGCAAGAATATATTGCTGCTGTTTATGGAAAGTATACCAGCGTACAATATATTGCACAGTATCAAACGCCAGTGGTTAACCTGGCCGGGTATGGTGTAGTTGGTTTTATCGACGCTGATGCACTGACAGAAATTAGTAAGTAAAAACATTATCAAAAGTACTTGCTTAATTCTGCGAGTACTTTATAATGTAGTTACTGAGTAGGAGAAAGCGAAATGCAATTCTTATTAGGTATTGTAGTTTGTGCTTTGATGTTTTATAATTGGGATTCAGTACAGCCTGTATTGTTGCATGTACTCGAATACTTAACTAACCTTATTAAGTGAGATGACTATCATGGCTTTTAAAGATCGCCGCTATACAATTACTCCTGAATTCACTGGCGACATTTCAGGAAAAAAACGTTTCGTAGTTCGATTCTGCGATAGTTATGTTAATGATTGGGCGACACGCCACGAAGCAGAGCAGGAAGTTTGCCGTTGGAAACAATCGGGGGAACATCCAGTAAAAGGTAAACAATACCACAACGCTGCTGCGTAAAAACATTATCAAAAGTACTATTGTAATTATTATGATAGTACTTTATAATGTAGTTACTTTAATTAAGAGAACTCACTAATGAAAAACATCGAAACCGATATTGTTGTATACGGCAACTTGCGTGCAGAATACGCAATGATTGTACAAAAGTCTAATGTTGAAAATCGCATTGAAGTACTCGAAGCACTGGACGAACAGATTAACAATCAGCTTAGTAAAATTAAGTTTCTTCTGTCTGGTGGACTGACTAATGATTCAGCCATTGAACAGCTTAAGCAGTACTTTGCCGGACGTGATTCTGATCTGCATATTATCATTGACTCTCGCGATTCTCAAACATCGGAGCAATGGACAGATGCAGGCGGCCCACATACCTGGGTATTAGTTGAAACTGATAACGAACATTCAGTTTATATCGATGTTGGATACGGTTACATCGCACTATTTGAAAATGGTGTTCTGGCTGGATGTTCAGATACATACGTCAATACTGCAACAGCGGTAGCAATGGATCGCGACTATTACGGGACTACCAAATATATCTGGAAATAATAGCATAGTACTGGTGTAATAGCCAGTACTTATTTTTATTTAAAATTTATATATTACGGGCATTCCTCCGCACCCAATGGGCCAAAGACATTTCGCTGTCTATGTGATAATTATATCCTGGTGCTGGTGGCCTGTCAATACCTTTGAGCAAATAAACATTATATTTTTAATTTAAAATTGGCTTGCATATAATGATATTTCTGGTAGAATGTACTCATTGAAAGGGCAACTTTTTGTAGAGAACTTTTAAATGAAACGATTACCAAAATACCTGAAGTGGATTGGATACTCTTATCTGTTTGGTGTAGTATTCAGTATTACCGTTTGTTTAGTACTGATGATCTGCAATCACGAAATGTTCAATTATATTGAAGGTGGTGATCGCTGGAAGGCGTTTATTCATTTCGTATTACCTGCTTCTTTCAGTACTGCCTTTATGGGGTTATTCCCTGCCGGGTTCCTGATATTAGTTGATCTTTCTGAAACTGTCTATCGCAGTTACCAGGCAAAGAAAGCAGTAGTAAAATAACTGTTGACACACTGACAAAAGCAGGTAGAATATGCAACATGTAAAGGGGATTGCGGTACTGGCAACATTATTGTTGTTAGCACTTGGGCTAACCTATTCTAATTTTACAGTAGATTATACTTGGCAAATCGAATCAATCGCGTATAATCATAATTCAGATTTCATGACATATATGACTTTTGGAAAAGGTTTTGGAACATTTCTAATTTTCATGTGTGCGGAATGTTTTACTTGTTTGTTAATCTATCTTATGTATAAGGATAATTAAAAATGAAAGTACAGCCAATTACTGCAATTGAAAAATTCAGAAGTACACAGAACGATTTATTTGATCGTTGTGGTGGAAATGTTCGCTGTACTATTCAGGCTGATAAAGCGGCAAATACTCCTGATGGTTCGCCCATGACAATTGAGCGGGCTGTTGAATACGCAAAGAAATGTGATAGTAGTTTTAAAGTAGATTTAAACTCGAAGGATATTCCTTTATTTCTTTATAACCAAAATGGTAAATTAACTTAAGAGGTTTTCAATGGGTAAGTACTTTGGTATTGGTCTTGTTGTAGTACTAGCATTAATTGGTATTACAATTGCTGGTGGTTCGTTTTATACGGTAGACCAGCAAGATCGTGCGGTTATTCTAACCAACGGTAAACTAACTGGTATTGCTGAACCGGGTTTCCACTGGAAATATCCGTTTATTGATTCAGTAGTTGAAATTAAAGTTTCTGGACAAAGTAAATCTTATCCAAAAACCCAGGCATATTCACGCGACCAGCAACCGGCAGATATGAATATTTCAGTTTCATATTCTATTCCACCGGGCAAAGTTGGTGAACTATATAGCCAATTTGGGAACATTGATAACTTTGTTGCACGCGTTATTGATCGTCAAGTACCGCAAGCACTTGAAAACGTTTTCGGACAATTCAATGCTATTACAGCAGTCCAGGATCGTCAAAAGCTAGTTACCAATCTTAACCTAGCGGTTAAAGGTGCTATGCAAAACTATCCGGTACTAATTGAAAGCGTCCAGATCGAAAACTTGTCATTCAGTCCAGCGTATGAAAAGTCGATTGAGGAACGTATGCAGGCAGAGATCGCAGTAACTAAACGCCAGCAGCAGTGGGAAGAATCGAAAGTAACCGCACAGATTCAGGTTACAAACGCTCAGGCAAAAGCTGACGCAAAAGTTGCTCAGGCAAAAGCTGACGCTCAAGCTACTCGCCTACAGGGTGAAGCTGATGCAGCCGCCATCAAAGCGAAATCGGACGCCCTAAACAGTAGCCCTCAATTCGTGCAACTTGCAACAATTGATAAGTGGAACGGTGTACTACCAACACAAATGGTTCCTGGTACTACTGTACCGTTCGTTAATCTCAATAAGTAACCCACAAAAGCCTCGCATTGTCGAGGCTTTTTTTTACATCAAAAATTATACTTTCGATTTAAAAAGTACTTGCATTAAACATCCAGAAGTACTATTATTACTACATCGAAACGGTTCACGGCGAATCGTACAGGGGATAAGAAAATGCAACTCAAGAAACTGGCTGAAGCATTGCAAGCAATCGAAAGTACTTACGGGATTGAAACTTGTCTGGCTGAAGCTGAAGCCGTATATTCTTCAGTTTACAAATCAGCAGAATCTTTTACCCTGGGTGATACTCTGTCAGTAAATGATCCTCATATGACAATGCAAATTCGCAGAGAGTATCGCGATGTTGTTGCAGAATCATTGGCAATTGCTGCCGGTACTTATATCCCACTGACGCCAGAAGAACGCCGGGAAATGATGGAAAGTGATTACATGGAAGATAGATCCGCAATTGAGGCTATGTATTCAATCGCAGAAGATCTATTAGATAATGGTATTCGCTTTGTTCAACTTTGTAATTATAAAGGTGAGGATGCTGGTGTTATGTTGGAAGAATTATCTTCTAATGTTCAAACATATATCAGCAAATACAATTACGTTTAATTAGTGGATATTAGGCAAAGTACTTTATATAATCAGAGTACTTTATAATATAAACTGAACTGGAATATAATAATGAAAACTTCTTCTTTGATTGCAATTGTATTAGTAAGCTCAGTATGTGGTTTTGTTATTCAGCCAGTACTTAAAGAAGGATATAATAAATTTAAATCATTTACTAATCCTAATTATGTTTGTAAAGTAAGTGGTGCCAGAGAGGATTACTATCCTGTTAATTATAACTTGACAGTATCGCCTGAAGTAGTAAACCGTATTAAAACTGATTCTTATTTTGATGGTATGAAAGTAACACTTACTGGATACCAGACGGAAGAAGAAAAGATGTTTTATGTAAAACCAACTGATGATACAACAATCGATTACAGTGTAGAATGTATTAAAAATTAAATTTAAAAAGTACTTGCACTAACACCCGAAAGAACTTATAATTATCACATCAACCACACAAGAGAGATTGAAAAAATGAGAACTGAATTCTTCGCTTCACGCACCCTGGCTCGTAACTTTGCTTCAGAGAACGGCGGCAAAGTCAAAGATTTTGGTAAAGATGCAGCAGCCGGTGAACGTTGGGCTGTACTGTCTGAAGTAGTTGCAGCGGTTGAAGTTGCACCAGCAATTCCAGCGAAAGAGCATTCAGTAGAGATTCATTCAGAAACTACTGCAAGCCTGGCTGCCGCTCTTAAAGCTGTTGATGTTGCTAAACCAGCACCAGCAATTAAGGATCGTATTTCCTTCCTGAATGCAAACAACTTTGAAAAGAAAGTTGTAGAAGTTGCTCACGTTGCAGTGAAAGAAGTACGTAAGATTATCGCAGGGATCATCGGTGAACAAGTACTGACTACCCCTAATGATAAGCGTGTACGCGTCATGTATCGCCGCTCACTTGTGCCTATCCGTCTGGCTCAGTCCATTGCGAAAAGTGCTTAAAATCAATCGTAGGGGGCTTGACAAGCCCCTTAGAAGGTGTATCTATGAAGCGAATAATGATTCAAGATATACAACTTCGATTGCACTTTAAAGTACAAACAAAGATACTTGACAAAGCGATCAAGGTTGTGACCGGATACAAAAGCGGATCTATTCATGCCAGGAAGTTAGGTTGTGGATTGTTTAAAGTACTTGACGTAACACGAAACGAAAGAATTGTAATACGTGACGAAGTACTAAACCTAATGACGCATGAACAGTATAACAAATTCGTTGAGCGGCGGTAACATGATAAAGGTTAATCAGAAAGAAATTAAAATGAAACCAGTGATGAAAGTTTTATTATCACTAGCAGTACTATGTATTATAGTATCACTTGTTTCATTGCCGTTCGATAAAACAGGAACAGTACTAGGATATTCTTTTTGCACTGCCATTGTATTAGTACTGTTAGCTGTGATTGCTTTAATTTGGGCTGGCGATGAATTCGAAACCCAACATTACTAGTAGACATAATCCCTAAATATGATTATAATAAACTTTATAACATATTGGGGATTTTTTATTATGCCTGGAACATTCAGAAGTAAAAACGGTGCAACACTTTCAGGACACTCTGATAAGTGGTCTAACAGTGAACGCAGTGCAAACAGTCACGACGCCGGACAAGGTAGCAAAGGTAAACGTAATCAGGGTACAGGAATGCAAGGCAAATTAAACACAATGCCTTCTCAGGGTATCGATACGTCAAAAATGAAGCCTGAAGAAAAGTTAAAGTACTTTAAATCATTAGGGCTTATGCCGGGTTCGACTCCTACCGCTGAACCAGAAGAAGCTCCGAAAGATCCAGTACATAACAGTAGAACAAAAGTACAAGCTCTAACCCAGGACTTAGCGAGAATCTTTGCTAATAATCCAGGTTACTTATCTAGTATAGTGAATTCTCTCAAAGCAGTGCCACCAGCTAAATTTAAAGCTGGCGTCTTCGCGGCATATCGTGCAATGCAAGAAATTACATCAAAAGACAATGTAGACCAATATGAAATTATGGAATACATACAGAACGCAATTTTAAATAGTACTATAGAATAATCAAAAAGAGGTTGACGTTTGTCAGCCTTTTTTATTATAATAAGTATATCAAGTCAACAGGATTATAAAATGAAAAAGTTAATCGCCTTTGGTATCTTATCAGTACTGCCACTGTCCGTTCAAGCTGAAGTACTGTCCTGTAGTACTCAAACACTGATCGTTAATGGGAACACAGTCGCAAGTAATGTTCCTATGTCTGTAGGTTCAACGATTGAACTTACTCAACCAAAAGTTACTTTGACTAGTCACGGTCATGCCCTGGAATTCTGGAAAGACGGTAACGATTACCGAAACGATACAGGCCGGATCATTTCAGACCGCATCCATAACAAATATACTATGGAAACTGCGATCCCGGATGAAAGTACTGGTAAGTATGTTCCCGCTAAAGTTATCTATACTTGCAAATAATTTTAAACAAGGGGTTGACTTAGGTTAGCCCCTTTTGCTATACTTATCTCATTGGCAGATAAAGCTACTAACCCATAGGGTGCATAGATATATTTGTTAGTTATAGGTTATATATTGTACTAAAATAATTCTTGCAAGTACTAATAAGTTGTACTAAGATTAGTTTCATACCACAACATAAAGGAATACGGTAATGATCGAAGACTTTTTAAAGAAGATTATTTTTGAAGAACCTTCAGATGAAGATAGACAAATGTCTGAAGTACTGCAACCTATTTGTTTACGTGAAGACTATTCAATGGGCGATACAGTGTTCGCACTTCGCTACTTTAACGGGATTGAACCTAACCTTATTATCACAAAAGTTAGTGTTGTCAATACCCCTCTTACATTTGGGGCAATGAGGTATGTCCACTAAGAAACGTTATGTAGTACTGTATAGTACTAAGAGCCTAGCACATATAGTAGCCAGGCAGATGGAAAAAATGTTGCAAGTACTGATAGTAATTATCTTCATAATTTACCTGATTATCTACTAGAAAGTACTTGCAAGTTTAACGTAGTAATGTATAATGTATTCAAGGTTAAGGAATAGTTCCTAACCATTTTAATTGAGATGAACATCATGAAATTCAACGAACTGAACGCACAGCAACAGGCCAAAGCACTTGACAAGCACAGAGATATTAACGTTGATTATGATGGTTGGTGCGAACACGTAACCGCTGAACATCATGATAAACTGAAAGCCGTAGGCTTTGAAGATGTAGAATCTCAGTACTCCGGCTTTTGCAGCCAGGGCGACGGTGCAAGTTTTACCGCTGATAACGTTGACATTGAAAAGTTTTTACGTGCGGTAAAACACTGGTCACATTATCGCCTGTTGCATGAACTGATCAAGGGCAACGATATTTCTTGTAAAGTGGTTCGTGGTTCAAGTCGCTACTACCATTCAAATACTACTTCAGCGGAAATGGATGGTGATTGGCAAAATGACCTTTCACCAAAACAGCAATCTCTTTATGACAAATTGCAATTAGAGATTGACGCGTACATTAAAGCCGCTGGCGATGCGTACTACTTCGACCTGGACAAATGTTATTATGACCTGATTTCTGACGAAAATGTCAAGGAATCAATCATTGCAAATGATATTGATTTCGAAGAAACTGACCATTCAGTAACTTACATTTAAATCCAAAATTCTTAATAAAGGGGTTGACTTCGGTCAGCCCTTTTTGCTATACTTATCTCATTGGCAGATACAGCTACTAACCCATTGGGGTGCCGTATTGTAGCAGTACTAATAAAATAATTTCAAATAATTATACTTTTAATTTAAAAAGTACTTGCGTTTAACTTAGAAAAGTACTATTATTACTACATCGAAACAGAACAGGGGTTGAAGAAATGGGGTGCAAAGTACTGAACATCAATACAGCGGTAGCTGAAAAGTTTCCCTCTATTCAGCCTCTGATTCTGGATAACACAATCTATGCGATTGATTATGGCTATCGTGTAGCGGTTTCTGTAAGTTGGCTGGTGGATCTTACCAGTACTCAACAGAAAGAGTTTGATGCTTTATCAATTGAACTGAATAAAAAATAATCTCAAATGTGCTAGACAATTAAAGTTTAGCATATTATAATTTAAAAACTTAATGCTTAGAGGCTATCCCATGAACAAAATGTATCAAGGAATCAACGGCTTTGCCCTTAAAGATAACCGTCCATTGAACCGTACTGAACTGTTAGAAGTGGTTCCTTCAATCTTCGCAGTTGAAGGGCACGAAAGCCGATCATCAAGATTTGCACCAGTGGCAACGATTGACATTGTTGATCGCCTGGCACAAGAAAACTATTTTCCTATGTACGCGATACAGGCAAAAGTACGCGATACTACCAAACGCGATTATACTAAACATATGATCCGTTTCCGTCAGCCTGGTAAGGTTGAAGGTGAAGCAAACGAAATCATTTTGGTGAATGCCAATGATGGTACAAGTGCTTATCAGTTAATGGCGGGACAATTTCGCTTTGTTTGTGCTAATGGTTTAGTAATGGGTGATATGTCACACAATACTAAAATCTATCACAAAGGTAATGGCACGAAAGGCAAAGGCGTTATGGATGATGTTATCGAAGGTGTTTACACTGTAGTAAAAGACTTTGATGATATTGAACGTTATAAAGAAGAAATGAAACAGATTGATCTGAACATTTCAGAACGTGATTCATTCGCCATTGCCGCGTATGTGTTAAAAGAAGGTATGCCGCTTAACGGTGATTTCACAAACGCCGTATTCCAGCCGCGTTCACTTTTATCACATAAAGGCTTAAATAGTACTGACAAATACGATAATTCCCTGTATAGTACTTTTAATACGGTTCAACAGCATTTGATGCAAGGCGGTCAGTCAGGCTTCAATCCAGAAACAGGACGCAAACGCACCAGCCGTGCTATCACCAACATTGATAAAAACATCGTGTTGAATAGCTCACTCTGGCAAATGGCGATGAACCTGGTTGATCAGAGGCTGGCACTGAAAAACGCCGAACCTGAAGAACTTCTCGATTTTTAAGTTTAAAATATAAAAAAAGGGTTGACAACCGTCAGCCCTTAGCCTATAATCATATTATATTGTTTATGGAGGATAATTACATGAAGATGAACTTGTTTGTAATGACGTCGCCGGGTAAAAATAACAGTACTGAATATGTAATCGCTGGACAAGATTACAATGGTCGCCGCTTCAAGCTGGAATCTTCTCTGTTGTCAGATGAAGATAAAACGGATCGGGAAATCCGTGATATCCAGAACCGTCGCATTATGCGTATGCTTCAGGCTATCGCATACGGGCAACCTATCAACCTGGAAAACTGGACTCAGATCGAACCTGCATACGGATCGCCAGCGTTTAATAAATTGGATGCAGTACAACGCAACGCGATCAAGCAACATCAGATCGAAACATACAGCGTTTAACCTATTACACGTTTAGATTCACAGAGGTTGGCAATTGTCAACCTCTTTTTTTATATCTCAACTAAGCCAGACGGTAGACCATAAAATAATATTCGTCAAGGTAGTTGACAGATTAAGAGGAATCCGATAAGATGTTCTTAACAAAACAAAGAAAGGTGTAGGCCAACAATGCAAAACAGTCAAGTCGAAGCTTTAAAAATCCGTTGGTACAAGCAGGCAGTAGCAGGAAATCCAATCATTGGGAAAGATAAAGAACTATTCGATTCCCTTCCATCCCACATCCAGGCTGAACTAAAGAAAGCCTATCTGTACGGCGTCAACGATGAATCAGAAACGTGGATGCAATCAACAGTACTACCAACAGTAAAGACATTCTAAAATTCCAGTCATAATAAAAAATAATATCAATAGGGTTGACTTAGTATAACCCACATTATATAATCGTTACAATGAGTCCATAAGGATAGTACAAAATGGTTCAAGTAGATTTAGAAATGTTGAAAGTACGTTGGTACGAATTAGGAACCAACAACCGCCCGGTTGATAATGATAACCGCCTTTTGTTTAACTCACTCGATACCTGGCAACGTAAAGAATTAGAGGACGCCTACACTAAAGGCCGTCACGATCACCAGCCAGCATAACCAAAAAGAATTACATAAAAGGGGTTGACTTCGGTCAGCCCTTTTTGCTATACTTATCTCATTGGCAGATACAGCCACTAAGCCCATAGGGTGCGGAGGAATACACATAAGAAAATTAGTACTTTAAAGACATAGCTCCGCACCCGATGGGTCAAAGACGTTTCTCCGCCTATATATTAATTGTTCCCTGGTGCGGGTGGCCTGTCAATACCCTACAGCAAATAAAAAATTATACTTTTAATTTAAAAAAGGCTTGCGTTAAACATTCAGAAGTACTATTATTACTACATCGGAAACGCAACGGAGTAAACGAAATGAAAATCATCACCCTGCTGAATAAACTGTTTGGTGCTCACCAGGTTGCAGACTTCATGGAAACAATCGATGATGAAGAAGCTACTGAAGTAGAGTTCTGGTCTATCGATGGTGAAGAAGATGCAGCCGAACCATTGTACTTTGTAAGAGTGTATGCCAACGGTTCATTCAAAGTAAATGAAATTAATGGTAATGTACTGTTAGAAACTTCTAACGAAAAAGAATTGAAAACATTCTTGAAAGTACTTGCAGCAAATATCGCTAAGTAGTATATTAATCACATCGGGAAGTAAAACTACTTCCCACTTTCTCTAGGGGCACGGATATGTCAAATCAGATTAAAGTAACTGTATCATTAGGCAACACTGATATTACTGAATTCACATTGAACCGCGATAAGACCCCTGGGCATATGAGAGTGCTGGTGGATCTTACAATGGCTGCAACTAACAGTACTAAACGCGAAGACCATCAGGCAATAGCAGAGATTAACTATCGTGCCTGCGTATCAGGTAACGGCAGAGGATATATTAGCAATGATATGGTAGTAAGTATTGAATACCTTTCTTAGAATAATCTTTAAGAAAGTACTTGCGTAATCCGATAGGTAGTAGTATTATATATTCATCGGAAGGCAATAGTGCTTTCCACACTATCCCGGAGATTCACCATGAGCGATTTCACTACTTCCCTGCTGGCCCTGGCTAAAAACAACGGTGGCAACTTCAAATCAGAAAAGCAGGCCGCGATGTTTAATAGCATGGCAAGTAATGGCGTATTAG
>Ga0308167_1001003_pt1 | contig 38804 bp, 41 predicted proteins | sample PhyCR1_2_FD_202138 | JGI IMG/M metagenome (GOLD analysis project Ga0308167, IMG submission 202138) | Phyllosphere microbial communities from UC Gill Tract Community Farm, Albany, California, United States - DLSLRC.R1 | ecosystem: Host-associated > Plants > Phyllosphere > Unclassified | place... | reverse complement strand
CTATTTCTTGGACTATTTGAAGCTTTAAAGACATGGAATAGTCTTTTTGAGTGCGCTTTACATAACGGTTTTCTTCATTGTTTTCCATAACGATAAAATTTGTGTATCGCTATTTCAGGACAGGACAATTCATTAAGATAAAACCTTTTAATCATCGATTGAAAGGTTTTTTTTATCTTTGGTTGCAAAATAATGATCTCCATATGAAAAAACTTTCCCTTTTAGCAGTAACCTTATTGTTCAGTCAGCAGGGATTCTCCCAACAGCTGAATGCAGAACACAAAGGGTTGGTTGATAAGGAAATGAAATCTTTTACCCAAAAGATGACTGCCTATAATGTCAATCCCAATACCCTTAACTATGACCTGCTGTACCAAAGGATGGAGGTCAGCCTGGATCCGGCTGTTTACAATATTTCCGGCTCTGTCACATCGCATTTTAAGCCGTCGCAGAGCATGAGCAGCATCTATTTTGACCTGGCCAATACGCTGACGGTTTCTCAGGTGCAGTATCACGGGACCAACCTCACTTTCCAGCAGCTGCCTACAAAGGAAGTCAGGATTGATTTCGCATCTTCGCTTCCGGCTAATGTGACGGATTCATTAAAGATTACCTATTCCGGACCGCCGGCTACCGATAACAATGCATTTTCAAGCGGATCACAGAACGGGACACCCATTATTTCCACACTGAGCGAGCCTTACGGAGCCCAGGACTGGTTCCCGACAAAACAAAGCATGAATGATAAGATCGACCGTTTCGACTTTAAAATTACTGCACCATCACAGTACAATGTGGCAGCCAACGGTAAACTGATGTCTGAGACCCAGCTTCAGAATGGGAAAAAGCTCACATTCTGGAGGACCATGTATCCTATGGCTTCTTATCTCGTTGCCCTGGCTATCACCAATTTTACCAAGCTGAATGATACCATGGGATCGCCGCCGTTCCCTTTTGTAAACTATGTATACCCAACCACGGCCAATAATACGTCAACAATGTCCAATATCAACTGGACGAAGCAGGTGATGGATACTTTTGAAACTTATTTCGGAGCTTATCCGTTCAGGAATGAGAAATACGGGCATATGGAATTCCAGTATGGCGGGACCTGTATGGAACACCAGACCATGTCTTCCATGAGCAGCTGGGACAGGGGAGTGATTGCCCACGAACTTGCGCATCAGTGGTTTGGCGATAAGGTAACCTGCGGCACGTGGAATGATATCTGGCTGAATGAAGGCTTTGCCACCTTCGGCGAACACCTGGCCAATGAAAAACTTCTGATGACCAATACCCAGTTCATGACTTATCTGCTGGGGCAGAAAAATTATATTACGGGAGCGCCGGGAGGAAGCGTGTATGTGGCCGATTCCAATTTGGACGATATCGGAGTGATTTTCAGCAGCAGGCTGTCTTATGCTAAAGGAGGATATGTTCTCAGGATGCTGAAGTGGATTTTAGGCGATACGGCTTTTTACCAGGCCTTAAAAGAGTATCATTCCAGGCCCAACCTGTCCTACAGCTATGCTAAGACCGCGGATCTTAATACCTCATTACTACAGTCAACCGGCAAGGATTTTACGGAATTCTTCAACGACTGGATCTACGGAGAAGGGTATCCTACGTATACCATCCGCTGGAAACAGAACGGAAATCAGGTTACTTTCAGGGCTTCCCAGGTGCAGAGCAGCCCTACGGTAAGTTTCTTTGAAATGCCGTTACCCATAAAAGTAAACGGAACCGGTGGACAGGTAGCTTATTTTGCCCTGAACAATACCACCAACAACCAGTATTTTACGCAGACCGTATCTTTCCCGGTAGCCAGTGTGGAGTTCAATTATGAATACCAGATCCTGGAGAAAAATTCCACAGTGGCCCAGGATGCGACTTTAGGAACAGCAGATCTCCCAACCGAAACATTTGCCCTTTATCCTAATCCGGCACGCAATGAGCTGAACATAAAAGGAATCTTCCAAAAAACGGATTATACCATCTACTTTACAGACGGAAAGCTGGTTAGAAAGGCTGCCTACGAGCCTGGCAAAGCAGTCAATATCGCTGAGCTGGTTCCGGGAACCTATATGTTCAGGATTAAGGACAAGGATATAAAATTTATCAAATACTAACATACAGGAGCTTTCAGTTTAGATCTGAAAGCTCTTTTGTTTTTTTATGGCTTTATCAGCCCTTCTTCTGGCTGCTTTCACTTTATGCCTGAACCAGCGCTCTTTGAAAATGGTACGCATCAGGTTATCAAAGTTACGGATAACAACCATATTTTTGAATCCGCGCCACTTCTCCAGCCAGCTGGAAGGCAGGGCACGGACAGAAACCGAATAGCCTTCCGTTTCATACTGGATGTAGTGCCACCAGCCTGAAGGAATATACAGGGTCTCGCCGGGTTGGATGACCGCTTCATAACCGTTGATGTATTTCAGTCCGGGGAACTCATCATAATCCGGTTCTTTTACATTCGCAAGGCTGTGGAAATTGTATGGCAGTTTATACATCAGGTCAGACTGTTCCCATGGGAAAAGCCAGATGCGCTTGATGCCCTGGAATTGTGTGATGAAGACATGCGACATATCAATGTCAATGTGGTTCCGGGTCACAGAGCCTTCGCCTCCGAAAAACATAAAAGGCAGCCATTTCAGGACTTTGCCATCGGTAACATCATGATATTGAAGGTCGCTTTTAAGTTCCGGTTTTATGGTCAGGAGATTGAACAGGAAAAGCCGTTCTTCAGTAGGCGCAGTACGGATCTGGTCAAGGTATTCGGAGAACGTGCTCTGCCGTACAGGCTTGCTGGCTACCCTGTCGAGAGATTCTATTTCGCTGCCGTAAATATTGACCTGATGGTCTCCGGCGATAGATTTAAAATAATCATAATTCCACTTTTGGAAGGCAGGGCTTCCGGGATCAACAAAATCTTCCAGTACTACAGGCTTGGCTGTCTTCATATGGTTTTTCAGGAAATCTCCGGCATTCATTTGCCTGACCTTCGGTATGGGCGATAGATTCATACTTCATTATTTAGACTCACAAAGATAACGATTAGTCTACTTTTTAAATAGACTAATTTGGTTAAATAAGCCCTTTATTTCCGCCGGGAAGAATAAAAAGTATAGGGCTCTTTAGTTTACTGCCTTTTTCTTAAATTAGCATATCTAAAATTAACAATAATGATCTCTGAAAAATACCTTCAGCATTTACAGAACGAACTTGAGAATATTGAAAATGACGGACTCTACAAAAGAGAGCGCATCATCACTTCCCAGCAGAGTGCTGAGATTGAAGCCAACGGAAAGAAATTACTGAATTTCTGCGCCAATAATTATCTGGGACTATCCAACCATCCTGATGTGATGAAAGCATCCCAGGATATGATTGAATCCCATGGCTACGGAATGTCTTCCGTGCGTTTCATCTGCGGGACCCAGGACATCCACAAACAGCTGGAACAGAAGATTGCTGATTTCCTCGGGCTGGAAGACACTATTCTTTACGCAGCCTGTTTTGATGCCAACGGAGGGGTTTTTGAACCGTTATTTACGGAAGAAGATGCCATTATTTCAGATGAACTGAACCATGCATCCATTATTGATGGGGTACGTCTTTGCAAAGCGGCAAGATACCGGTACAAAAACAACAATATGGAAGACCTGGAAGCACAGCTGATGGCAGCATCCGAGAAAGATCACAGGTTTAAAATCATTGTAACTGACGGGGTATTTTCCATGGATGGTATTGTTGCTGACCTGAAAGGCGTTTGCGACCTGGCGGATAAATACAATGCGCTGGTAATGGTTGATGATTCCCATGCAACAGGATTCATAGGAAAAACAGGACGCGGAACGCACGAAGCCAATGAAGTAATGGGCAGGGTAGACATTATTACTTCTACTTTAGGAAAGGCCCTTGGAGGAGCTTTGGGCGGATTTACTTCCGGTAAAAAGGAGATCATTGATATGCTGAGACAGCGTTCAAGACCCTATCTGTTCTCCAATTCACTGGCTCCGGGAATCGTTGGGGCTGCGCTGAAAGTATTGGATATGATTTCTGAGGATACGTCTCTTCGTGACCGTGTCATGGAAAATGCAGCCTATTTCAGGACCGAAATGAAAGCAAAGGGGTTTGATATCCCGGACGGGGACGCTGCTATAGTTCCGGTGATGCTGTATGATGCGCCTCTGGCCCAGAAAATGGCTGAAAAGCTGATGGATGAAGGCATTTATGTGATCGGGTTCTTCTATCCGGTAGTGCCGAAAGGAAAAGCAAGGATCAGGGTACAGCTTTCCGCAGCCCATACCAGAGAACATCTGGATAAAGCCATTGCCGCTTTTGAAAAAGTAGGTAAGGCACTGAATGTGATTTCTTAAAATAATATATTTCTACCTGAGTGGAATTAAACAGGATTTTCTATATTTGTGGAAATCCTGTTTTTTTATGAATAAAATACTTGTTTCTGTTTTAATGGTATTATGCATGGCTTCCTGCACAATCAAAATGAATCAGTATATCAAAGACGATCATTATGTCAGTAAAAGGCATGGGAAATGGAAAGAGGAATATTCGGCTGATGAAGGAACCCTGGTTGCTATAGGAAAGTACAGGAACGGAGAGAAAACAGGAACCTGGAAAACATTCCTGGGGAATAGGCTGTACGAAAAAAATAAGATCAGGAAAGACGTCACAAAAACCAAACGGTATTTTCCCAATGGTAAGGTGATGGAATCAGGTCAGTCCAAGCTTGAAATTTCGGCCCGTGAAAGGCACTGGTTTTATTTCGGCCCATGGAAATATTATACTCAGGAGGGCAGGCTGTCTTACATCAAGATCTATCATCAGGGCAGTAAAGCAGACAGCATCTCAATGGCCAAAGGTTTGACCGTAAAAACCAACTGATAACTATTTAAAATCTATGATACAAAAATTTACCTGTTTTATTTTTCTTTTACTTGTACTTGGGATTTCTGCCCAGCAGGGTGATTACCGTTCCATTATTACCGTGAGCGGATTCGCTCCGCTCCGAGACTATCGCTGGAATGTTGGGTACATGTACCGCCTGAATGAACGGTGGTGGCTCGGTACAGAAGTAGCCTACGGACGGAAGGGGATGACCCCTTATCATATTGAAGAAAACGACTATACCATCTTTGAGGTGAAGCCGGAAGTCTACTACAGCCTTGCACCGGATTCCAAGCTTAAACATTTTATCTCTGCTGAATTTTCTTACCTTAACCATCAGTCTAAAAAAATCAATGAAGAATACAGTGATGAAACAGGTTCATACTACCATTTCCAGTCGGCGGATTATGAAAGGACGCGGCAGGCACTGAGCATCAATTACAGCATTTTGCTGCACAGGGAATCTTCATGGTTCGGTTTTATGCCGAAGGTAGGAATCGGGATTGCCCACCGGAACATCAGGTACCGGAATGTACAAGGCAAAGAATATGGGGTTGAACCCATCAATGTATTTGGTTTCCTGAACGACAGGGACAGGGAACAGGAAGGTTTCCGTCCGCATTTCAATGTAGACATCAAATTTATTTTTAAGTTTTGATATACTTAGAGGGCCTGGTTACAGAATCACAGATTCTTAAACCAGGTCTTTTCATTTAAAATCTATTGTTGCAATAGAGGTTTTATTTTTTCCTACTTTCTCCGGTAACCCTTATTTTCCCGTCATTTTTTTATATTAAATGCTGAATTTTTGTGAAATAAACTATCTTTGCAAACAAATTTTCAGGATGCTGTACACCATTATCAAAGCACTGCACATTATCTTCATGGTGAGCTATTTTGCAGGGATTTTCTACCTGGTAAGGATCTTTGTGTACTACAAGGATACCGATGCCTTTCCGGAAGACAAGAAACGCATTTTACGGGAACAGTATATTTTCATGGCGCGAAGGCTATGGAACATCATCACGGTCCCTGCCGGAGTGATTATGGCGGTATGCGGGATCATCATGATTTTCCTGAATACGGGACTGATGAAAACGCCCTGGTTCCACCTGAAGCTTACCTTCCTGGTAGGGCTGGCTGCGTACCACTACTGGTGCTGGAAGAAAGTGCTGCGGCTGAAGGAGCTTAACGGGCAAACCCTTGAAACCGCAAATATCAAATTGAGGCAGGCTAATGAGATTGCGACTTTTATTCTCTTCCTGGTCGTGTTTACCGTGATCCTGAAATCTATGGTGATTGAATACTGGTGGCAATTAATTACCGGATTTTTCGTTCTGGTAGTGCTGATCATGATGACGGTGAAGCTGGTGAATAAAAACAAGAAAAAATAAAATTGTTGAAGAGGTAATGCAGTTGGCTGCAAGCCGGTGCATTCCTGAATACATAAATACTTTTTACCTTTTACTATAAAAACTATGTTTGCAATTTTAAAAAAAGAACTCTGGAGTTATTTCGGGAACTGGAGCGCCTGGGTGATTATGGCGGCATTCAGCCTGATCGTTACGCTCTTCCTGTTTTTTTTCGATAACGATTCCAATATCTTCGAAATCGGGATGGCTTCCCTGCAAAGTTATTTTGTGCTGGTGCCGTGGCTGCTGATGTTCATTATTCCGGCCCTTTCCATGAAGACCTTCGCCGAAGAACATCAGACCGGGACCCTGAACTGGCTGTTTTCGCAGCCTCTGAAAGTTTCGGACCTTGTTTTCGGGAAGTTCCTTTCGGTATGGATCGTGGGTATTCTTTGCCTCATCCCTTCACTGATCTACCTGTACACCGTATATGTATTAGGCGTTCCTGCCGGGAATATCGACCTTGGGATGACCTTCGGGAGCTATATCGGGTTAATTATTTTAATTGCAGCCTTTTCAGGTGTGGGAATCCTGGCTTCATCACTTTCCCAGAACCAGATCATGGCTTACCTTTTGGGCGTTTTCATGTGTTTCATTATGTATTTCGGGATCGAGCAGCTGGCCAGTTACAAGCTGCTGGGCGGTGCAGACTTCATCCTGCAGAGCATAGGTTTTTACCAGCACTTTTTAGGGTTTACCAGAGGACTGATTGATTTCAAAGATGTCGCCTATTTTGTCCTGATGATCGGGATTACCTTAGTATTGTCCAACCATTTTATCCAAAAAAAGAAGTAAACGTATGAAGAAGATTTCATTCAAATCTCCGTTGGGCATTGTACTGTTCCTGATCCTTCCGCTGGCCGTTGTCCTCTATATTTCCGGGATCAGGCTTGACCTTACCAAAGAAAAACGCTATACACTTTCTGAGAATACCGTTAAAGTGCTTGAATCCGTAAAGAAACCGCTGACGGTGGATGTGTACCTCGAAGGAGATTTCCCGGCGAGCTTCAAGCAGCTTCAGAGTGAGACGCGTTTCATGCTGGAAGAATTCAGGAAGATCAATCCGAAGATCGATTTTAAATTTATAGATCCCATTAAAAGCAAGATCTCACAGGATACCCTGATGGCTATGGGCATGCAGCCTTCTGTGCTGCCGGATATCAAAGACGGGAAAGTCTCGCAGATCTACCTGTTTCCGTATGCCGTGATCAAATACAACAACAGAGGGGTTTCCATTCCTTTGGTGGTGCAGCAGACCGGGATAGATGCGGATGCACAGCTCAATAAATCCATTGAAAACCTGGAATACAACCTGGTTTCCAACATCAAAAACGTATCGGCTGATAAAAGAAAGAAAATCGGGGTCCTGGTCAATCAGGATGAGCTAAGCCCGGATGAGTTCCAGGGATTCATGCATCTGGCACTGGAAAATTATGATGCCGGACCGATCATCCCTAAAAACCAGAAAGAACTGAGCCTTGCCGATGTCCCTCTGCTGAAGCAGATGAGCGCACTGGTGATTGCCAAGCCCAGAAAAGCCTTTACCGATAATGAAAAGGTAATCCTGGACCAGTATATCATGAACGGCGGCAGGACCTTATGGATGATTGATGCCGTGAATGCAGAAATGGATACCCTGACACGATCCAAAAAGGTAATGCCGTTCCCGGTAGACATCAATATGACCGATTTCTTCTTCAATTACGGGATCAGGATCAATCCTGCCCTGGTAAAGGATGTGAAGAAATTTGCCCTGCTGAGGCTGGTTACCGGTGAAGTAGGCGGGAACCCGCAGTACACCAGCCTTCCCTGGCCATATTTCCCATTAGGAATCGCTGAAAAAGATAACCCGGTAACCAAAAACATCAATCCGGTAAAATTTGAGTTCCCGACCTCCATCGATACGCTAGGAAGGAAAAACATCAAAACCAACGTACTTTTCGAATCCAGCGAAAGGACGCTGCTGAAACAGGTTCCGAATTATGTAGACCTGAAGGAAATCGCCAGCGTAGACAGTTTAGGACAAATGGAAAAACCGAGCACGCCGAAAATATATGCCGTATCCCTTGAAGGGAAATTCACGTCTGCCTATGCATCCAGGATTGAAAGGAAATCATATCCCGGTTTTAAAACGGTGAGTCCGGAGAATAAAATGATCGTGATTGCGGACGGTGATGTAGGACGGAATAAAGTCATCAAGGGACAGCCGCTGCCGTTAGGCGTAGATATGCTGACCAATGAACAGTTCGGAAACGAACAGTTCCTCAGAAATGCCCTGGATTATCTGTTGGATGACAGCAACCTGATGGAACTGAGAAACCGCAACATCGAAGAAAGGCTTCTCGACCGGCAGAGGATTACCGAAGAAAAAACCAACTGGCAATGGCTGAATTTACTGCTGCCGCTTGCCATCATCGGACTGCTGGGAGGACTGTTCTTCTGGCTGAGGAAAAAGAAGTTTGAATAAATAAATGATATAGAAAAAGAGAAGCCTGAAAGCTTCTCTTTTTTATTGTCTTTCCTGCATTTTTCCAGGATTTTGTCTGGTATCGAAAACATCAGTAATTTCGATTCTGTCTACTTTTGTGTTACACCAGTAGATAATTTTATAATTTTTATAAGCCAAATATCTGAAATTCTCTTTTCTGGGTAAAAGCAATTCTTCTTTTTGTCCCATTTCTTTTTGAAGTTCGAGCGTTTTTGTCTTTTTCACAATTCCGGTGACAAGATCCTTCGCAATTCTCTGATTCACTCTTACTTTGTAGTAATCAAAAATGTTTTTTAATTGTTCTTTCGCAAAGTCTGTCCAGAATACTTTCATTCCCATTGCCTTATTTCAAAAAGCAATTCATCAGATTCGGTTACTCTATTGTTGTCTGAATCATCTAATGACCGGTCAATTCTTTGATTGAATTCTTCCATAGAAAAAGGCTGAACATAATCTTCTTTCTCTGATTTTGAAAAAACATATTTTTCAATTTTGTCAAAAAACAGCTCATCCTGCAATTGAGCAAGGTAAGTGATTAAATGTAATTTTCTTGTCTGAAGATCCATAACTGATATCTTTTAATCAAAAGTACAAATTAATTTTTAATGTAACATTCAATGTGAAATAGCCTTTATCAATAAAACATGAAGGTTTTTAGCTTCCTTTAGTGAGGTTTTGAGCTTTGTGAATGATAAATCCAAGGTATCGTAAATAAAAAAGAGAAACCTATTGGTCTCTCCAAGTATCTAACTGTTTTTTAGCCTTTCATTATCCTGTTTTAAAGCCTCATTCTGCTCTTTTAAAAGTTTGATATAATCCTGTAGGTCTTCTACCACTGATGTTGGAATACTGTAAAACTGGTTGAAATAACTGCCGGCATTGTCATTGAAAGTGGTATTATCATGATTATTATGAACAATGGAAATTGGTTTTTCCTCCTTGATATCATCCACTTCCACCTCCAGTGCTTTGGCCAGTTTTTCCCATTCATCGTCATACATTCTTACTTCGCCTCTTTCTTTCCGGGAGTAGTTGGATGGATCTGTTGAGATGACGCTTGCCAGCTTTTCCTGAGAGATTCCTCTTTGTTTTCTTAGATTTTTTAGCTTTTCCATAGTTGCGGTATTCGTGCTTTGTACAAATATAGAGAAAATTGTGTTCATATAAAATGCATGGCTGTAATTGTCAGGAATCTTATGTTGGACAAAATGACCTCATAAATTATTTGCAACATACCGATCCTTAGAAACTCAGTTAAACAATTTCCTGAATTCCAGCGGCGATTGACTGGTTTTCTGCTTAAAAAGCTTGCTGAACGACTGCGGATGTTCAAATCCCAGTTCATAGGCGATTTCGCTTACGGATAAATTCGTAGTGCTCAGGCGTTCCTTGGCATAATCGATCAGCTTGTTCTGGATATGTTGCTGCGTATTCTGTTGCGTATGGACGCGCAGCAGGCTGCCGAGGTAATTAGGGGAAATATTCAGCTGCTCCGCAATGGCGGTGACGGAGGGAATACCATGTTCCAGAAGTTTTCCATTTTCAAAATAACCGGAAATGACTTCCTCGAATTTGTCAAGCAGCTCATGGCTGGATTTTTTCCGGGTAAGGAATTGCCGTTCATAAAACCGTTCAGAATAGATCAGGAACAGTTCCAGCTGGGCAACTATCAGTTCCTGGGTAAACTTATCGATGTTGTTCCGGTATTCCTTTTCAATATTTTTAAACAGGTCAACGATGATATTCTCTTCTTTTTCTGACAGAAACAGGGCTTCATTGATCCAGTAGCTGAAAAACTCATAGGATTTCATTTTCCTGATCAGGGACGTTCCCCAAAGAAAATCGGGGTGGATCAGCAGCAGGTATCCAGTGGGCGCTACTTCCACATCCGGCTTCATTTCAATCCGAAGAAACTGGAGCGGGGACACAAAGCACAGCACGCCGGAATCAAAATCATATTCCTGCTGTCCGTAATTAAACCGGGCATTCACGTTCCTTTTCAGGCCTATGGAATAATAGTTCTGGATCCATTTCATTTCGTCATCATTGACCGGATACTGTACCTTGCTGTAATCAATGAGGCTGATCAGCGGATGTTCAGGTTTCGGCAGGCCACAGAATGCATGGAAATCCGAAATCGAATTAAAACGGAACGTCTCTTTCATAAGCACTAAGTTATTTAATTAAATTAAAAAGAATGCATTCTTTTATTTTGGATGTTCAATCTAGATTTTAGATGAGAGATGATAGACATTAGACAATCAATTTTGGATTTTAGATTATAGATTTTGAATTTTGAAGGATGTCGATTAACTAACGATCAGAAACGACCTAAGAAAGAAAGGCGTTAAGAAAATAAAGGCTGTGAACGTTAAGAAAATTCTTCTGTCCGAAGCGCGGGCTGAAAATTTCAGAGACAGTGCCCATAGTTAATCCGCGCAAGTTCAGAATTTTTAGTGAACAGCGTTTATTTTTAGCCTTTCTTTCCAGTCTTGATCTTTTGTTTCTTTTGTATCAAGACAAAAGAAAAAGGAATTGGAAATTTTAGATTATAGATGAGAGATAATAGACGGATAGATGATAGACGATGGATTGAATTTTAGATTAAGATCGTAGACAGATTTTAAATTTGACTACTATTGATTAACAGGCATTACAATCGACATGGGAAAGGCGTTAAAAAATAAAGGCTGTGAACGTTAAGAAAATTCTTCTGTCCGAAGCGCGGCACAAGAACTTCAGAGATAGTGCTCTTAGTCAATCCGCACAAGTTTAGAATTTTTAGAGCACAGCCTTTATTTTTAGCCTTTCTTTCGAGTATTGAGGTGAAATTCAACGACTTTACGGAGGCAACTTATTTCTTTTGTTTGACAATGTCAAATTTCGATTTCAAGACAAAAGAATATTAAATAGCCGTGGATACCGTCAGGTTCTCCCAAGCTTTTGCATCCTTCGTAATTGCGTCAATCTTATTGTTCAGAAACTCCTGGGTTTCGATGCCCAGCAGGAAATGAACCGGTGGATGATCTTCTTTGCTTAATGCGATCAATGCTTCCGCAGCTTTTACAGGATCGTTCGGCTGGTTTCCGTTGATCTCATTCAGGTGTGCCTGTTCGGAATTCCTGGCCGATTCATACGCTTCGATCGCATGGGCAGGCGTTTTTGCGGATTCCTGGGTTAAAAAGTCGGTGCGGAAATATCCGGGATACACCACGGTTGCATAAACCCCGAACGGCAGGATTTCTTCCGCCAGAGCTTCCGTAAATCCGGCAACAGCAAATTTAGTGGAACAATAAATTCCCCAGCCCGGAAAATTCCCTGCATAACCGCCAATAGAGGAGATGTTGAAGATATTTCCTGATCTCTGTTCCCGAAGGTAGGGCATCGCATTCCGGATCACATTCAGGCTTCCGAAAACATTGACCTCGAAATTCGCTTTGGCTTCCTCATCCGTCAGTTCTTCCAACGTTCCCAACTGGCCGTAACCAGCATTGTTGACAATAACATCCACTTTTCCGAAATGTTCAACCGTTTTAGCAACGGAAGATTGTACATCGGAATTATCCGTAATATCCATGTCCAATGGCAAGAAGTTTTCTGACGCCTCCCCGAAAGAAGAAACCAAAGAGCCTACACTGCGGCTCGTGGCCGCTACCCTTAATCCTTCTGATAATAATTTTCTAACCAGTTCAAATCCTAATCCTTTTGAGGCTCCTGTAACGAACCATACTTTGTTTGTTTCCATTGTGAATATTTATTTTAAATGATTGTACAAAGATCAGCAGCGGAAGCACAGAAAAACTAACCCAATCCACCGGTGATGTAACCGAATCGTGAAGGGGATATGATTTTAGATGGGAGATGATAGACGGAGAGGTGATAGACAGAGAATTTTGAATTTTGAATTTTAGATTTTAAATTATAGATTTTAGATGAGAGGTGGTAGACGAATTTTAAATTTGACTACTATTGATTAACAGGCATTACAATCGACCTGGAAAAGAAAGGCGTTAAGAAAATGAAGGCTGTGAACGTTAAGAAAATTCTTCTGTCCGAAGCGCGGCACAAACAATTCAAAGATGGTGCCCATAGTTAATCCGCGCAAGTTTAGAATTTTTAGTGAACAGACTTTATTTTTAGCCTTTCTTTCCAGTCTTGATCTTTTGTTTCTTTTGTATCAAGACAAAAGAAAAGAGGGTAGCATATGATTTAGATGAGAGATAATAGACGGATAGATGATAGACAGAGAATTTTGAATTTTGAATTTTAGATTTTAAATTATAGATTTTAGATGAGAGGTGGTAGACGAATTTTAAATTTAACTACTATTGATTAATAGGCATTACAATCGACCTGGGAAAGAAAGGCGTTAAGAAAATAAAGGCTGTGAGCGTTAAGAAAATTCTTCTGTCCGAAGCGCGGCAAAAAACTTCAAAGACAGTGCCCATAGTTAATCCACGCAAGTTTAGAATTTTTAGAGCACAGCGTTTATTTTTAGCCTTTCTTTCCAGTCTTGATCTTTTGTTTCTTTTGTATCAAGACAAAAGAAAAGAGGGGGGCATATGATTTTAGATGAGATAAGAGATAATAGACGGATAGATGATAGACAGAGAATTTTGAATTTTAGATTTTAAATTATAGATTTTAGATGAGAGATGGTAGACGAATTTTAAATTTGACTACTATTGATTAACAGGCATTACAATCGACCCAGGAAAGAAAGGCGTTAAGAAAATAAAGGCTGTGAACATTAAGAAAATTACTTTTTCGGAAACACGGTATCAAAAAAGATGCGCTTAAATAAACGCATCTTATATATTATGATCTCTATTGAATAGGAAATGGCGCATCGATACCAAACCCCATTACCAAGGACTGATTCCATCCTCATCTTCGATATCATTGCTGAAATACTGGCCGGTAGGGCTATCTTCATCAGTCAGAGTATGCTTGACGATGAAAGATGCAGCACTTTCTACGGAACCCGGCCCGTTGTGATGATTGAAATCCGTTGCGGTATATCCGGGATCGATAACGTTGACCTTAAAAGGAAGGTCCCGAAGTTCGTAGGCAAGGACAATGGTGTAAGCATTCAAAGCGGATTTGGAAGGACCGTAAGCAGCATTTTTTACATGATAGTATTTCCATGAAGGATCGCTGTGCAGAGTAAGGGATCCTAACCCGGAAGTGATATTGCTGATTCTCGGCTGGTCAGATTTCTTCAAAAGTTCCAGGAACGTTTGGGTAACGCTGATAACGCCGAAGAAATTGGTTTCGAAAACGGTTTTGATGTCTTCAACGGCCGTATTTTCTGCAGTTTGCGGAATGACGCCTAAAATGCCGGCATTGTTGATCAGGATGTCAAGTTTTCCCTGCTCATTTTTGATGCGCTCTTTGGCATTGAGGACAGATTCCGGATTAGTGACATCAATTTCAATAGCCTTGAGGTTCTCAAATCCTTTTTCGGTAAGATCTTGTACAATCTCTTCTCCTTTGGTAAGGTCGCGGCTTCCTAAGTACACAAGCAATCCTTTTTTGGAAAGCTGTTTCGCGGTTTCGAGCCCGATGCTTCTGTTGGCTCCTGTAATCAGTACGGTTTGCATGTCTTTTTTAATTTTAATTAATGTTGAAGCAAAATTCCATCAATTTCCCGGACTGACATTTGCCATTTGACAAAAAGAACAAAACACCCCTAATTCTAAAACTCTAACACCCTAAAATCCTCCAACTTTCTTTCTAACTTGCCCGATTCATCGTACTCCTTTCCTGATCCTGCTCAGAGAAGACTGGGTAATGCCCAGGTAAGAAGCGACATAGGAAAGCGGAATACGGTTGACTGCATTGGGATAGACGTCAAGGAATTTCAGGTAGCGGGTTGTGGCATCTTCAGAAACCAATGGACTGCGCCGTTCTACTTTTTGTATCAGTGCCTTTGAAATGATCTTATGTACTATAGCATCAAAACCAACAATGGTCTGCAGAAGTTCCGTCCAGTCTTTCTTTGAAAAAACAATCATCCTGCAGTCGGTAACGGCCTGTACATAGGCGCTGGAACAGATTTCATGATCGAAGCTTTCCAGGTCTACAACGAGATTGTTTTCATCAATAAAATACTTTGTGATTTCGTCACCTGTGTTACTGTAATAGCATACGCGAAGGATACCTTCATAAATAAATCCGATTCTGCGGGCTACTTTTCCGGCTTCTGAAAAATATTCATCTTTTGGGAGGCAGATTTTCGTTGCTTTTTCCGCAATAAAATCCATCTGCTGCTGATTGAGGTTTCCAAAGGTCAGGATAAAATCAAATAATTCTTTCATGCGTGCAATTTAGAGAAAGATAAGGGACCGGCTTTTGCCATTTGGTAAAAAATAAAACGAGGAAGGACTAAAATTTATGATACACTTTTTGAATCGTATCCCATAAGGAACGGAAGGCAGATTCTATCACTACCTGACAAATAATCTCTGCAAGAAACCTGAGGATTCCTGCAGCCATATGGATCATGAATTCAACAATAATTTCCATAGCTAAACATCCTTGATGAAATCTTCATATTCATAATAGAACCTTTCGAAGCCATCCATCTTGTCCACGAAAAATTCGAAGATCTGCTGCCATGTATTTTTATTGAAAATTGAAACACCATGGAGCTCGACCCAGATTTTGCTGATGACCTTTCCATTTTCCATCGTAAAATACTCTTCTTTGTGGAAATCACCGATGAAATCTTTCAGCATGTCTTCCAGGGACCAGATTTTTTCATAGTAAGCATTACGGAAAACCTCATCTTTCATTTCGATATCCAGCGAAACTTCGGCCTTTTTGTTGTCTGCGTAAAACTTAAATGACATATCCTTGATCTTGGTATCATACAAGATCCATTTCCTTGGGAAAGACTTTCCGAAAGCCGTCCAAAACTCCTTTTTTAACTGCTGTGCTTCCTGTTTGCTGAACATAAAACAAACTTAGTGATTTGAGGGGAGAAAAACAAAGGAGCAAATGAGACTGCTCATATGATGAGGGAAAAGGTTAGCGATGGTAAAGAATGGTGCTTTCGTCCTTCTCCTGACCATCTTAGCCATTCCGTCTTCGAAATTTAAAGGATTCTCCCGTTGCTCCATCAAAACAAATTTCTTATTTTTGCTGTAATGCTGTCCAAAAAATCTCAATATGCTTTTAAGGCCCTTTCATACCTTGTTGAAAAAAGGAATGAAGGCCCTATCCTGATCTCAGAAATTGCAGAGCACAAAAAAATACCTCTGAAATTCCTGGAGAATATCCTGCTTGAACTTAAAAAAGCAGATATCCTCGACAGTAAAAAAGGGAAAGGAGGCGGATATTTTTTCAGGGAGAATCCTGAAAATGTGAAGCTGGCAAAAATCATCAGGCTGGTGAACGGACCCATTGCCCTGCTTCCGTGTGTAAGCCTTAATTTTTACGAAAAATGTGACGATTGCAATGAAGATCATTGCGGACTGCACGACGTGCTGATCGAGGTTCGCGATGCCTCGCTGAATATTCTGGAGAAAAAAACACTGATGGATTTGATCGACTGATTTAAATCCTTTTTTTTGAATAATTAGTCTACTTGTTTGGTAGGATAATTATTTTATCAGATATTTGTGTCGTCTAAACGAATATCAATGATTTCAACAGAAGATGCAGACATACTGAAGGAGCTTCCGGCAGAGGAGGGGCTGAAGTTTATCGCTTCAAGGTTTCATTCCGGAGTAGTTTTCTCCACTTCACTGGGGCAGGAGGACCAGGTCATCACTGATATGATCTTTAAAAACCAGCTTCCCATACAAGTCTTTACCTTAGATACGGGAAGGCTTTTTTATGAGCATTATGAACTTCTTTCCAATAACAATTCAAAATACAAAACCAGTACGAAGGTCTATTTTCCGGAATCGTCTGATGTGGAGCAGTTTGTGAATGAAAAAGGCATCAACGCATTTTACCATTCTGTAGAGAACAGGAAAGAGTGCTGCTACATCCGCAAAGTAAAACCCCTGAACAGAGCCCTGGAAAATGGAATGGTATGGATTACCGGCCTCCGTGCGGAACAGTCGGAAAACCGCGGCCATATGCCTGTCCTTGAATGGGATGAGGAACGGCAGCTGTATAAATACAATCCGCTCATGCACTGGAGCTACCAGGATGTGCTGGATTACCTTCAAAATCACCGCGTACAGGAACTTTCCCTGCATAAAAAGGGATTCATCAGCGTCGGATGCCAGCCGTGTACACGAGCCATCGCAGAAGGAGAAAATCCCCGGGCCGGCCGGTGGTGGTGGGAAACCTCACAGAAAGAATGCGGACTGCACAGTTAACGGATAAACAACCTTCAAATCATGAACGACCAACTTAATTACCTGGAACAGCTGGAGGCTGAAAGCATTTACATTATGCGGGAAGTCGCAGCACAGTTTGAAAAACCTGCTTTGCTGTTCAGCGGAGGGAAAGATTCTATTACCCTCGTCCATCTTGCCATAAAAGCTTTTGCACCGATGAAAATTCCGTTTCCATTGGTCCATATCGATACCGGGCACAATTTTCCGGAGGCATTGCAGTTCAGGGACCAGCTCGCTGAGCGTATCGGTGCCGAACTTATCGTAAGAAACGTGGAAGATACCATCAGGAATAAAAAACTGACCGAGCCTAAAGGGAAATTTGCTTCCAGGAACTGGCTGCAGACCCATACCTTACTGGATACCATTGAAGAGTTCCAATTTGATGCCTGTATCGGGGGAGCAAGAAGGGATGAAGAAAAGGCGCGGGCCAAAGAGCGTTTCTTCTCGGTACGGGATGAATTCGGGCAATGGGACCCGAAACTTCAGCGGCCTGAATTATGGGACATCTACAACGGAAGGATCAATAAAGGAGAAAACGTCCGTGTGTTCCCCATTTCCAACTGGACGGAACTGGATGTATGGAATTACATCAGGAAAGAACAGATTCCGCTTCCGCCAATTTATTTTGCCCATGAACGTGAAGTCATTGAATACGACGGACAGCTCATTGCCGTCTCAGATTTTATCCGCATCGACGAAACTGATGAGATCATCCGCAAAAAAGTACGGTACAGGACCGTAGGAGATATGACGTGTACAGCAGCGGTGGAAAGCACAGCAGAAACTCTGGATGAGGTAGTCAGTGAAATTACTGCCTCCAGGATTTCTGAACGCGGAGAAACCAGAATTGATGACCGCGTAACGGAAGCTGCTATGGAAGACCGGAAAAAGGGCGGTTACTTTTGATGGGAAAGATCTTGAATTTAGATTTTAGATGAGAGACGGATAGATGAGAGATAGGGAATTTTGAATTTTAGATTATAAATTTTAGATTTTAGATTAAGATCGTAGACGGATTTTAAATTTGACTACTATTGATTAACAGGCATTACAATCGACCTAGGAAAGAAAGGCGTTAAGAAAATAAAGGCTGTGAACGTTAAGAAAATTCTTCTGTCTGAAGCGCGGACTGGAAAGTTAAAAGACATTGCTCACAGCTGATCCGCGCAAGTTTAGAATTTTTAGTGAACAGCCTTTATTTTTAGCCTTTCTTTCCAGTCTTGAATTTTTGTTTCTTTTGTTTGACTACGTCGAATCTTCGATTTCAAGACAAAAGAAAAGAGCGGGAATGTGATTTTAAATTATAGATTATAAATTTTAGATGAGAGATAATAGATGGATAGATGAGAGGCAGAGACCATGTATTTTAAATTTTAGATTTTAAATTTTGAATTTCACTTACCATGGATCAGTTACCTTTCATTACTCATTACTCATTACTCATTACTCATAACTCATAACAACAACATGGATATACTACGATTTATTACTGCGGGAAGCGTGGACGACGGGAAGAGTACCCTGATCGGAAGGCTCCTGTACGACAGCAAAAATATATTGATTGACCAGCTTGAAGCGCTGGAAAAGCAATCGAAAAACAAAAACGCGAACGGGATAGACCTGGCCATTTTAACCGACGGCTTAAGGGCGGAAAGGGAACAGGGAATTACCATTGATGTGGCATACCGTTACTTTTCAACCCCGAAAAGAAAATTCATCATTGCCGATGCTCCAGGACATATTCAATATACGAGAAATATGATTACCGGTGCATCCAATTCACAGCTTATTGTCATCCTCATTGATGCAAGGCAGGGAGTGATCGAGCAGACCAGGAGGCATTCGATTATTGCATCGTTATTGAAAATGCAGCATGTGGTGGTAGCGGTGAATAAAATGGACCTCGTGGGCTATTCTGAAGAAGTGTTCAATGACATTAAAGCACAGTACGGAGTGGTAGCGGAGAAGCTCGGATTGCCTGAAGTGGCTTATTTCCCTATCTCGGCATTTGAGGGAGACAATATTGTTGAATATTCCGAACACATGCCCTGGTATAAGGGGACAACACTTCTGGATTATCTTGAACATATCCCTATCCACCAGCAGGCAGATTCCGGGAAAGCGAGGTTCCAGGTACAGTATGTCATCCGTCCTCAGACTGAGGAACTGCATGATTACAGGGGATATGCCGGGCAGGTTATTTCAGGGGTTTACCGTAAGGGAGACCCGATTACCGTACTTCCACAGAATATAACGACCCGGATTTCAAAAATCGAGACCGGTGGAAAAGAAACGGATTCGGTATTTGCGAACCAGCCGGCTGTGATTCATGTTGAGGATGATATTGATATCAGCCGCGGGGATTTCCTTGTGCATTCAAATGACCTGCCGGAAGTCAGCCAGGAAGTGGAAGCTGTAGTATGCTGGCTGGATAAGAAAGAACTGGCGGAAGGCAACAGATATTACCTTCAGCATAAGAGCAAAGTGATTAAGGCCATGGTTAAGGAAATTGAATATCAGATTGATGTCAATACCCTGGAGCAGACTCCGGCAGGATCGGGCATCCGGCTGAACGAAGTGGTAAAGCTGCGCCTGAAAACGGCTTCCCCGTTGGTTTTTGACCGTTTTGGGGAAAGTAAAGCTACCGGAAATGCTATTCTTATTGATGAAACCAGCCATTCTACCGTGGGTGCCGTAATGATTGTATAAGATGGTGGTCTCAAGAAAAATACAGATCAGGCTGAACATACTTTTTGTTACCCTCGCCATTTTATCCTTAACCGTTTTTATCTTATATGAAACAGGATATCTGGATCATCTGGGCACTGTTCTGGCTAAAGACCATTATATTTTCTACTGGATGATGCTTGTAGGCTTCCTTGCTGAAATCGTTGCAGGATCTATGGGAATGGGATATGGTGTCATCTGTACTACGACACTGATGTTCCTGAATATTCCGCCGCATGTTGTGAGTGCAAGCATCCATTCTGCAGAGAGTTTTACAACGGCGGCAGGAAGCATCAGCCATGTCAGGCTTAAAAACGTAAGCAAAAGTCTGGTGAAAAAACTGGCGATCCCCGCAGTTATCGGTGCCATTATCGGTGCGGTATGCCTGACTTACCTGGGAGAGTATTATGCCAGGCTCACCAAAACTATTATTGCGTTTTACACACTCTACCTTGGTTTTCAGATTCTTTCCAATGCGTTCAAAGAAAAACAAAGCAAAAAGCTGAAGCGGAAAACCAATCTTACCCGGCTGGGCGTGATCGGAGGTTTTATCGACTCTTTTGCCGGCGGAGGATGGGGGCCTCTGGTTACCGGGACGCTGATTAAGAATGCTTTTACCCCAAGGTTTGCCGTAGGAAGTTCTACAGTGGCTAAATTTATTCTTACCCTTACGGCTGCGATTACCTTTTTTATTACGCTGGGCGTCCAGCACTGGAATATCATTCTCGGACTGCTGATCGGCGGGATTGTTACAGCACCCTTTTCTGCGATGCTGACAGCTAAATTGCCGGTGAAGAAAATGTTTATCATTATCGGTACCCTGGTTATTGTCATGAGTTCGATAACCATCTATAAATCAGTCTTCAGTTAAGCACTATTTTGATCGCATAAAAATACCGTGATAAAATCATTTTCTGCCTGAAAATATTCTACTTTTACAGCACAAAAATTTAACAATGAATTTACATATCGTGGCGCTTTTTAAATTTAATGAAAGTGATCTCATGGAAGCTGTGGAACTGTTCCAGAACCTGGTAAAAGAAACCAGGAAAGAAGAAGGCTGCCTCCAGTACGACCTTATTGAGGATAAGGATAATAAAGGGACTTTTTTCCTGATCGAACTGTGGGAAACCGTAGAGCACCATAACCGGCATAACGGCCAGGACCACCTGCTGAATTTCAGGCGCGATGCCTCAAGAATCCTGGAAAGTTCCATACAGGTCTACAAAGGTTTCAGAATCTATTAAAACAGCAGATATCCTGTATTTGTGTCTGAAATCTGATGTCTGAAATCTAACATCTGATATCTACCATCAAAAAAGGCTGCCTATCATCAGATAAACAGCCTTTATAGAAAAATAGAAAGTATTATAATTTAAATGAACTGCGGATGTGGTTTATTTTACAATCAGCTTTTTGGTTTCTGTTTGTCCTCCGTATGTTATTTTTACGAGGTAATTTCCGGATGGTAGATGGGATAAATTCAGGTCTTGTCTATAGAAGCCGGATTGATTGGTCAGTTCCGAAGCATACACTTTTTTCCCGGTCAGGTCGTACACTTCAACACTTCCTTTATTCCCGGTTTTTTCTTTGATATCAAACAGTACAGTTACTCTTTTGTCTGCCGTGGTCGGATTAGGATAGATTCCGAAAGATGCTTTTTTACCGATTTCCGTAATGCCCAATGTGGAAGTGATATTTTTATATTTGAAATACATATTCCCTGTACCGGTTCCTCCGTTGGAAATAAAATACATCCTGTAGTAATCTGATCCCTGCTTTACATAATACACAACATCCGGATACACCCCGCTGGTCGGTTTCCATGAGTGTCCTATGGTGGTAATGGTTGAGGAAAATGCCGTTGATGCAGGAAGGGTAGAGCCTGAGGTTTCCTGGGTTTCTGGTTGTACTCTGGCTACGGAAACATTAGGTCCCTGGATGACGCCTGCCATCCTGTACATCATGGTGTTGGCATAGAACGTCCAGTAACGGGTGAACATCAGGTCCCAGTTGGCTTTCGGCGGTTCCATATTGCTTACCTTATCATTGGTGGCAAATGAGAAATAGTTGAAATAGGCATCATCGGTACCGTTCGCAATGGTTTTGGTCTGTGTCGTATCCCATGCGGAAGCTGCTGTGTTCCATTTAGCATATTTAAAAGTATAGCCTCCGAAATAATCGTCAATCATGAATTTGTAATAATCGCCGGTAGCGTATTTCAGGATAAAGATCACTTTTCCTTCTATGTGATGGTTCATGGTATTGTATTCTCCCCATCCGTAGGTTGCTGTTCCCAGTTCAAAAGCCCCTTTCTGAAGTACCGTACTGTTATCCGGATTATAGAGTGGTGAACCGTAAGTAGCCACGGAGTTTGAGGTAATGGAATTCCAGTCGCTTGGGCTACTGGACGCCTGGTAGACTTCAATATTCTGGGCATCGTTAATCCTTGTTCCAAAACTTATATTTGAATTCCTGTAAAAAGCAATGTCCCACGTATTGGCAGGTTGTGAAACCGTTGCATTGGCACTCAGGTCAAAGAATACACGGTTCTGATAGCTAGGCCCCATTGTCATATTTACGGTGGTATAGCCGTTGGTATCCACTTGAGCTACTGTGGTCTGCTGTACACACAGGGCCAGCATGGCAGTAAGAAGTAATTTTGTTTTCATAATCTGTTTGTTAATTTATTATTTAGAATTATTCTACAAAACTAAATAATTATTTTTAATAGTTCTAAATAAAAATATGATTTTTGTCGTGTTTTGAAATTTTATATCTCGTAGTCAGGTTCAGAATTCTCCAGTTTGAATTAGGTATGGATGCCCGCAACCAGGAATTCAAGACATCTAAAAAAGCCCGTGAAAATCACGGGCCATCTCACGTATGTGGGTCTGATAAATTATTTTTTGATAAACTTTGATTTTACTGTCTGACCTTCCGCCGTTTCAATAATAATATAATAAACTCCGGTTTGAAGGGTGCTGATATCATAAATTTTATCTGAAAGTTTTCCTTCACTCACTTTTTGCCCTGCCGCAGAATAGATCTGAATTCTTCTCGGATCTTTGCTGGTTACAAAATGTAATGCTGTATGGTCTGTATTGAATGCAAATCGTACAACATTTTTAGAACCTGAGAGATCTGAAACCCCTAAAAAGGTGGAAGTGGTAAAAGATACATCATCAATAAGGATCGCAGCATGGGCAACATTTCCGATAAATTTGAAAGCGATGTACTGGGAGGAGGATGCAGGAACGCTATAGGTTAAGGTCTGGGCTGTAGTTGAAGAAACGGCTACCACACCGCTTATGGGGGTAAATGTTGCCATATCTGTATTACTGGAAACAAGTCCGGCCTGTATTGAACCGGATCCTCCGGATCCGGTGGTCAGAGCCACTTTAAAAGACAGCGTCTGATTGCCTGTAGGAGCAATAATCTGTGGTGTAATCGCATAAAAAGGTACATTGGGAGTAAAGAACGTGTAGGCCTGGAGATATTTATTTCCATTGGAGGCATCCGGATACATTCTCTGTCCTGCCAAGACACTTGTCCATCCGTTTTGTGGCAACGGGCTTCCTGCTCCTGTATTGAACGATTCAAAATTCTCGTTGATAGAAGCTACCTGTGCATGCGCCGTAAGTGCTGTAAGCATCATAGTTCCAATAAGTAGTCTTAGGTTCATAATATTATTTTTAATTAGAATTATTCCACAAAATTACATATTTATTTTTAACTGTTCTAAATAAAGCATTATATTTGTCGGAAATTTTTTGAATCTATGAAGAAGAAAGTGCTCTCTATTCTATCCGTATCCGTTGTTCTATGGATGAATGCACAGGAAAAAGATTCTCTCGGCCAGAAGAAAATAGAGGAGGTGGTCATCACCGGACAATACATGCAGCAGTCCATCAACAAATCGATCTATAAAGTTGAGGTGATTGATGCACAGCAGATTAAAAACATGGCGGTCACCAATGTGGCTGAAGTCCTGAACCAGTCGCTGAATATCCAGATTACGCCGGATACCAATTCTGGGAATTCCACGGCGAATATTTTAGGTTTGGGAGGACAGTATGTTAAAATCCTGATCGATAATATTCCCGTAGTAGGAGACACCGGACTGGGAAGCAATATTGACCTGACAAAGCTTAGCCTTACCAATATAGAGCGGATTGAAATCGTCAAAGGCAGCATGGGGGTAGAATATGGTAACGGAGCTCTCGCCGGTGTTATCAATATTATCACTAAGAAAAGCAGTTCCAAAAAACTGAGCATTCGTGCAGGCCTCCAGGAGGAAACGGTACGTGACAGCTACAATCTCAAGAAAAAAGGCCAGGGCAGGCATATCCAGAATCTGAATGTCGGATATAACTTCAATGACCACTGGTTCACGAATATCAGTTTCAACCATAACCAGTTTATGGGCTACGAAGGAGAGAAAAAAGGATACAAATACTTTGAGCAGGACAACCTGCGGGGGTACGACTGGAATCCTAAAGACCAGTATGAAGCCAACGCACTGATCAGGTATTCCAAAAATAAGACTTCATTATATTATAAAGCTTCTTATCTGAATGAGACGTTCAATTACTACAACCCGAAAGTAGACCGGATCCCATTGAATGACGGAGCAGGAGGTGTCATATATAAAAGTCTTGACCGGAATTATAATACGGAGCGCTGGATCCATCAGTTCAATATCCAGACCCAACTGGGGCAGATCCGGTATATGGGAGACTTTTCCTATCAGAACCAGAACAGGAAATTCTACGACTACAACTATGATATTCCCAACAGGAAAAAAGATCCCAGTTATAATGAACAGTCGTACTATAAAACCGATGTGATCTACTCCAGGGGGATGTTCAGTAATTTCCTGGATAATAAGACATTCGATTTCCAGTTAGGGTATGAACTTGACCATACCGACGGCTATGCTGCGCTGATTGCCGGGGAATTTAACGGGAACAACATCAGCAGGAAAATTTTTACTTACGGAACGTTCCTTTCCGCTGAATGGAATGTCTCCGATAAATTTTCACTGAGGCCGGGAACAAGGTTTTCTGTGAGCAACAGGTTCAACAATCAGTTCAACTATTCACTTTCTGCAAGGTATAAGACGTCTGAAAACTCTAACATAAGAGGAGTGTTTGGTACGGCTAACCGTTATCCTACCTATGATGAGCTATTTACCTACTTTGTTAATGTCAACCACGATATCCAGGGAAATCCGGACCTGAAGCCTGAAACAGGGTACTCAGCAGGATTATTCTGGGACCAGGGATTTGGCCTGGGGAACGGGTGGAAATTCAATTATAACCTGGAAGCGTTGTATGTAGACCTCAACGAGAAGATTGAAAACGTTATGATTGTCCGTCCATCCACCTATAAATACATGAACCTGGATAAATACAGAAGCCTTCTGTTCGGAGCGAATGCGAATATCGTCAAAGACCAGTTTTCACTGGGAGTACGAACCTCACTGAATGGAATTTCGGTTTCCAAGCAGGAAATGGATGTAAGGACCCCGGAAGATTTCCAGTATAATTTCCAGGCCGGGGCAAATGCCGGGTACAAAATAAAAGGTTCCAATACCGCATTCAACCTGTATTACAAATACACAGGGCCGGCAAGGCTTTATGTGATAGAAAATGAAAGTTTCCGGCTGGCTAAGACAGACGGGTTCCATATGATGGATTTTATCGTAAGCCAGCCGTTCTGGAAAGACCGCCTTGAACTTTCAGTCGGGATCAAGAATATATTCGATGTAACGACCATCAACAGTACCAATAGCACAGCAACCGGGCATAATGCCGCTACAGACCGACTTAACCTGTATTACGGAAGGAGCTATTTTGCAAGATTAATGTATCAATTCTAATAAAACTACAGCATGAGATATTTAAAACTATGGTCTATCGCCTTAATCATTGCAGCGCAATCCTGTCTTTCAGCGGATGAAGACCCTGTCGGTGTGCCGCCTATGACGGGAGCCACAGCCAAGCCTGCTGTTGGGGGAGCCAATCAGCCTAATCAGGTGTGGATCGATTTAAGCGATATAGATCCGGTAACGAAAGAACCGAGACAAAAAACGAACCTGAGGACCGACTGGGAATTAGGATTTTATAATGGTGATGAATTCCGTGTGATCATCAACGGATCCATCGGAATGGCGGTGGCCAGAATTCCGGGCGCTACGAACATTAATACCGTAAAAACGGCAGATGTTTCTTCTTTGATGGGAGTGGTGCAGATCGGTACTTTTACCGCAAGCAATCTTGAATACATTGATAACCCTAACGGCAATTTTCTTACCCAGACCACGGGAATTGCAGAAATAAAAGCCAACGATGCAGATAATGCGGTTTACCTGGTGAACATGGGCAAAGCACTTTCTACCGCTACGGTTGCTCCGGGTTCCGTATCATTGACCGGAGATTCCAGGGGATGGAAAAAAATCCAGATACTGAGATCGGCCAACGGATACAAACTGAGATACGCAGACCTTAATGATGACCAGTATAAAGAACAGATTATTAACAAGAATCCGGATTACAATTTTAATTTCTTCAGCCTTCAGAAAGGCCAGCCGGTTCAGATCCAGCCGCAGAAGCACAACTGGGATATGGCATTCACGACCTTTACCAATGAAGTCTTTATGGGACCCGGGCAAAGCGCCGGAAGCTATTTCTATGCGGACTTTATCATCACGAATACCGTAAGCAGTGTAGTGGTATACCAGGTAGATGTTCCTGCCGGAAAAACACTGGATCAGGTATATGGAGAGTTTAAGCTGAATGATGTCAGCCAGTCCAAATTCATCTTTAACGACCAGAGGGCACTGGGGGACAAATGGAGAACGACAACAGGAGCAAATGGCCCTCAGACTTATAGCGACCGGTTTTTCGTCCTGAAAGATGCAGAAGGATTCTACTACAAAATACGCTTCAATGCCATGACCCAGAACGGTGTGCGCGGGTATCCTAATTTTGAATTCGCTCCTTTATAAATCAATCAAATAATACGTATATCATGAAAAAATTCATTCTTGCCGCTTCTGTGCTGGTTGCTGTGTATTCATGCAAAAAAGAAGAAGGTACTGCAAAGGAAAATACCACTGAATCTGTTTCGGAAAGCCCGAAATCCAACAACAAAATAGTAACTCTGAATGGAGGTATTACGGAAATCGTAAGTGCTTTAGGATATGAAAAAGAGATCGTGGGAACCGATGTAACCAGTACGTATCCGGAATCCCTGAAAGCTACGGCTAAGGATCTGGGACATGTCAGATCCATGACGATTGAACCGATTATGGCAGTCAGCCCAACCCTTATTTTGGCATCCGATAAAGACATCAATCCTGAACTGATGGGTAAAATCAAGTCTTCAGGAATCAAAACGGAGATCTTCAAACAGGAATTTACCGTTGACGGAACTAAGAAATTAATTGCTGACGTGGCTAAAGCCCTGGGTAATACAGATTACCAGAAGCTGAATGACAAAATTGATGCTGACCTGAAGCAGATCCAGCCTATCTCTAAAAAACCGAAGGTACTTTTCATCTATGCAAGAGGCAATATGCTGATGGTTGCAGGAAAAAATACACCGATGGCCTCGTTAATACAGTTAGCTGGCGGTGAAAATGCAGTCAATGACTTTGAAGATTTCAAGCCACTGACTCCTGAAGCCGTTGTTAAAGCCAATCCTGATGTACTGTTTTTCTTCACTACGGGACTGCAGGGAGCCGGAGGCAATGAAGGAGCCCTAAAAATGCCGGGTGTGGCACAGACCAATGCCGGGAAAAATAAGAAGATTATTGCCATGGACGGAGGACTGGTTTCCGCATTCGGTCCAAGGTTAGGAGAAGCCGCAGTAGCATTAAACAAGCTTTTAGTTGAAAACACAAAATAAACTTTACCTGTATCTCATTTTAAGTGCCGTACTGCTGATCCTGATCGCAGTAGCGGCACTTAATACCGGGGTGTATGATTTCGGAGGGAATTCTGCGTTCGGCACATTGTGGCAGTATATCAAGGGCGATCCTGCATTGTCTTTGAGCCATAAATATGTGATCTGGGATGTAAGAGCGGCCAGGATTGTTATGGCTATCCTTATCGGAAGCATGCTCGCCGTTTCAGGAACAGGCCTGCAGGGAATGTTCAAAAATCCTCTGGCTACCGGCGACCTGATCGGGCTCACTTCAGGAGCCACATTACTGGCTGCTATTGCCATTGTTTTAGGAGGGTATTTTAAACATTACCTTCCTGAAACAGTACAATTTTCACTGGTCGGTATTGCTGCTTTTACAGGGGCTTTTTTATCCATGATGCTGGTATACAGGATTTCTACCAGCGGTGGTACAACCAATGTAGTCATGATGCTGCTCACCGGCGTTGCTATTACAGCCATCGGCTTTTCCGTGACCGGTTTCCTGATTTATATCTCCAAAGATGAGCAGCTGAGGGACCTCACCTTCTGGAACCTGGGTAGCCTTGCCGCCGCCACATGGATGAAGAACGGTATTCTGGCGGTGGTCCTGTGCATTTCTTATACCATGATCCTACCGCAGGGAAAAGCTCTGAATGCGATGATGCTGGGTGAAAAAGATGCGCAGCACCTGGGAGTCCACGTAGAAATACTTAAGAAACAGATTATTGTGGTTACAGCACTGATGATCGGGACCTGTGTCGCATTTTCCGGGACTATAGGATTTGTAGGACTGATTGTTCCGTATATCCTCAGATTGCTTTTTAAGTCGGATTATGTATTTATACTGCCGTTATCCGCTGTTTGCGGGAGTATTTTGCTGCTGACGGCAGATACGTTCAGCAGGAGCATTGTTGCCCCTTCGGAACTGCCGATCGGTATTCTCACAGCATTAATGGGAGGGCCTATTTTTATTGCCATACTGGTAAAATCCAAAAAGTCATTGTCATGATCACAGCCCATCAGATTAACTACAGGCATAAGGATTTTCATATCCTGAAAAACATCGATATTTCTCTGGAGTACGGTGAATTTCTGGCCATTGTCGGACCCAACGGAGCAGGAAAGTCAAGTTTGCTCAGTATCCTGGCCAACGAGGTGAAATCTGACAATCCGGACATCCTGTTTAAAAATAAACCGGTCCACGATTGGAAAATTTCCGAACTGTCCATGCATAAAGCTAAATTTTCCCAGCACAACAGCAATGATATTCCCTTGGAAGTAAAAGATGTGGTCATGATGGGACGGTATCCTTATTTTGATGCACAGCCGCGTGAAGAAGATTATGACGCTTCAGACAGGATGATGCAGGAAACCGATGTGATCCACCTGAAAGACCGGGAATACAATACCCTTTCCGGAGGTGAAAAACAGCGGGTGCACCTGTCCAGGGTGATGGCACAGCTTCAGAATCCCATTGCGCACAAGGTTATATTTTTGGATGAACCACTGAATAACCTGGATGTAAAGCATCAGTACAAGGCATTGGAAATCATAAAAAACTTTACCCGTAAAGGCAACAGTGCGGTGGTCGTATTGCATGACCTTAACCTTGCTGCGCAGTATGCCGATAAAGTGTTGCTGATGAAATCCGGTAAGGCTGCTGCGTATGGGAAACCCGGAGAAGTGTTTACTGCAGAGCATATTACGGATGCCTACAATTTTCCATGCACCATATGCCCGCATCCCATACACCATAACCCTATGATTATTTTTGGCTGACATGGAACAGGAAGAACTAAAAAAACTGGCGCAGAACCTGGCCAGGCCCGAAGGGGAAACCGGCATTGAAGTCGGTGAAATGATGCACCGGACAAATATAGGGATGACCATGGAAAGCATCCATGCCCTTCTCATCGAAGATCACGAACACATCCTGGAAATCGGTCACGGAAATGCAGCACACGTAGAGCTTATCCTGGATAAAGCGAAGGGTATACGATATACAGGGATTGACATATCGGCAACCATGCATCACGAAGCCAGAAGCAAGAATGCAAAGTTTGGCAGCCAGGCGCAGTTTATCCTCTATGACGGAAACCGTTTGCCGTTTGAAGACAAAACCTTTGATAAAATATGTACGGTCAACACCGTTTATTTCTGGAAACAGCCTGCTGCATTCCTGGATGAGATCTACCGGGTCCTGAAAAAACACGGAACTTTTGTCCTCACTTATGGGCAAAGGCATTCCATGGAGCAGCTTCCGTTCACAGAATACGATTTCACCTTATACAGCAATGATGAAATGGAAGAGCTGATTTCCGGCAGTCCGTTCAAGAGGATGAAAATTTCTGAAAAAGAAGAACAGGTATCCAGTAAAACCAGCCAGAAAACCATAACAAGAACATACACAGTTTTAACCATAAAAAAATAAATAAATGAGCACATTAGTGAACGATCTGAAAGAAAAATGGGAAGCGCTGAAAGCGGAAAATCCACATATGAGAATAAGAAATGCAGCAGCACAGCTGGGAGTAAGCGAAGCGGAACTGCTGGCTACCAATATCGGTGAAGGGGTAACGGTCCTGAAGCCGGAATTTCAGTCTATTTTAACAGATGCGGAACAGCTTGGAAAAGTAATGGCGCTCACCCGTAATGACGAATGTGTGCATGAGAGAAAAGGAGTCTATCAGAATCCTGATTTCAGCAGTCCGCACGCTCAGCTTTTCGTAGGGGAAGATATCGACCTGAGAATCTTCCTTAACCACTGGAAGCTGGCATTTGCCTTGGTGGAAGGAGATAAAAAAAGCCTGCAGTTCTTCGGGAAGGACGGACTGGCCCTTCATAAAATCTACCTTACCAAAGACAGCTCTGAAGAGGCATTCGATATCCTTATAGAACGATATAAGGCTGATGAACAGATCCTCAGTTTTGAATTTGAAGCGGTAGCAGCAAAAACTACTGAAAAATCAGATGAAGAAATAGATGTGGAAGGATTCCAAAAAGCATGGAAAGAGCTGAAAGATACCCACGATTTCTTCATGATGACCAGAAAATACGGTGTAAGCAGGACCCAGGCATTAAGGCTGGCTCCGGAAGGATTTGCCAGGAAAATAGACAATGCAAAAGTGGTAAATGTTCTTGAAGACGCTTCTGAAAAGAACCTTCCGATCATGATCTTTGTCGGTAACAGAGGGATCATCCAGATCCATACCGGGCTGGTGAAGAAAACGCTGTGGCATCAGCAGTGGTTCAACGTGATGGACCCTGATTTCAACCTGCACCTGGATGTAACCAAAATTGCCGAAGCCTGGATCGTCAAAAAACCAACGGAAGACGGTGAGGTAACGGCTATTGAAGTGTTCAACAAGCAGGGAGACTTTATCGTCCAGTTTTTCGGAAAAAGAAAGCCGGGAATCCCTGAATTACAGGAATGGAAAGACCTGGTAGCAGATCTTGAGAAATAATAGTTAGATGATTTGAATGAAGCCGTTTTGTATTGTGCAAGACGGCTTTTTTGACATACTGCTTAAGGAAAATACGTGAAAATAGATGCTATTCACAGATAGTTCTGTAACTTGTGTTTAATAAATAAGAATGAAAAAAATATTAACCATTATATTGATTTCCGGGTTCTGCCTTATAGGCGCCCAGGAATTTAAAGCGTACCAGTTTTACAACCAGAAAGGCAAGAAAACCAATACTGATAAGCTCGTCAGGGAATTGGCGGATTATGATGTTGTCTTCTTCGGTGAAAACCACAACAGCTCAATCATCCACTGGCTACAGCTGAAGGTTACCGAAGCTGTATATCAACGGAAGAACGGGCAGCTTGTCCTGGGAGCCGAAATGTTCGAACGGGATAACCAGCCTCAGCTGGATCAGTACCTGGCGGGAAGGATTGATCCTAAAAACCTGAAGGATTCGGTGCGGCTGTGGACCAATTATGCTACCGATTACAAGCCTCTGCTGGATTTTGCCAAAACAAAGAAACTCCCGTTTATCGCAACCAATATTCCAAGGAAGTATGCTTCCAAAACAGCTAAAGAAGGCCTGGAATCACTGAATGCCCTTACAGCAAAAGAGAAAACCTATATCGCAGAGCTGCCGATAAAAGTAACGTTGGATACTCCTGGATATACGGAAATGAAAACCATGATGGGGGAGCATGCGGAAGGTACCCGGGTGATGAACTTTATTTCCGCACAGGCCGTTAAGGATGCCACCATGGCAGAATCCATACTCAGGAACCTGGGGCCGGGAAAAACTTTCATCCACTATAACGGGAACTACCATTCCAAAGAATTCGGAGGCATTTACTGGTACATCATGCAGAAAAGGCCTGACCTGAAGATGGCGGTAATCTCCGTTTTCGAATCCGACTCTCCGGAACTTAAAATCCCTGAAAAAGAGTATATACCGACCACATTCAATCTCATCATTCCTTCCGATATGACCAAAACATATTAAAAGAAACATATATTACATACAGATCCGGGCTTAATGGTCCGGATTTCTTTTGGATGCATATTGATAGTGATCGATTTCTGCGGAATTATAGAACCTGATTTCATCATTTCTACATTTTTTTTAAACTTTTATAATTGGTTTAATTTCATTTGTTTATCCTGGTTTAAGCCTGATCTGACAATGAATATTTTCCTACAGGGATAAAATTAACAGCAATATGCTGATACTTCAGGAAAAATATTTTACATTCATTAAAGTAAAACAAAACAGACAGCCGTCTTACCCATATGGAGGTTGTCGAAAAAATAACAATGCCACAGAAGGAAAAGGAAAATATCATTTCGCAGACCGTATCCAAATACGGGGGCAAGCTGATGTCATACATCCGTCCTAAAGTGAAAAATACCGAAGATGCGGAAGATATTCTGCAGGAAGTCTGGTACCAGTTCAGCAGTCTCACCAACCTCTCGGAAATTGTGAATGTAGGAGGATGGCTCTACAGGGTAACCGCCAATAAGATTACCGATAAGTACCGCAAAAAGAAAACGGAAAATCTGGAAGACTTTGTGTACGAAGATGAAGACGGTGATTTTTCCATTAAAGATATCCTGCTGATGGATGAAAGTGCCGGACCCGAAATAAAAATGTTCCAGGATGAGATCTGGAAGAAGCTTTTTGAAGCCCTGGACGAACTTCCGGAAAAACAAAGGCTGGTGTACGTTGAAAATGAACTGAATGATAAGACACTACAGCAGATTGCGGATGAGCAGGGAGAAAACATCAAAACCATCATCAGCAGGAAGAATTACGCTGTGAAGCATCTGAGGAACCGGTTAAGAAAATTATACGAAGATTTAAACAGTTAGAAAAACAACAGATATGAATCATAAACATAAAAAAGGATGGATCTTTTTACTTCTTTGCCCGCCGTTGATTTTGTTGGGGATTACCTGGATCGTCATGGCCTTATGGAATTCGCTCCTGCCGGATATTATCGGCGTCAGGGCAATCACTTTCTGGCAGGCCATGGGAATACTGGTCTTAAGCAAGATCCTTTTCGGGGGATTTCATTTCGGAAGAGGGATGAGAGACTTCAAAGAAAGAAAAATGAGGCATAAAATGATGAGCCTCTCCCCGGAAGAAAGGGAGAAATTCAAAGAAGTATGGAAGAACCGCTGCGAAAACGGATTCTTCGGCAGGAACAGAACGAACAGGGAATAAGCGGAATTTCAGAAGTAGTAAAGTAAATATCCGTACTGACCCTCTCAATATAAGAAGTAGTAAAATTTAAAATTTTGAACAATGAAAAATTCAGTCGTTAAAGGAGCTCTGGGAGCATTAGCCGTAGCAGGCGTCGCTTTGATCGTTAAAAAAGCAGCCAAAAGAAAAAGATTTGTAAAAAGTATCTTTGAAGAATACGGGATTAAGGAAAGATCGCCTTTCGGGCTTGCTGATAAGATCCGTGAAATGGATGAAGATCAGTATCAGGAACTGAAAGGGAAATTCAGGAAAGAATTTGCATCGAAATGCTGCAGGAGGGAAGATCAGAAAGATCAGCTTACCGAGGCATAAAGGAAAAATACTAAATTGAAATTGTTGGTTCCGGGGCGGGAAAGCGAAGCTTTCTGCCCCGGAACTTTTTTATAACCAACAAGGCCATTGAAGATTCCGAATCCGGGGCAACCATCAAGCCTGTAATCCTGGTAGGAGAATACAAACAATAGGCGGTCCTAAATAAAAAACAGGTCAGGAAACAAGCCTCGACCTTAGTGAGACATTGTTAATAAGGACTATTGATTAGGTAATCTTGGACCCTGACCGGTTGTATTTCTCAATTCATATTCAATACGCTGATAATAAACTGAAGGGGCTGGCTGTAAAGTCAGCCGCTTATTGTTTTCTCCTTATCAATATGAATGCTATTTCTACCATTATTATCATTTCCGGCAGGCAGAAGAAAATAAAAATCCTTATTTTTGCATAGGTTCATGAAAGATTACTACTATTTTCTCGGTGTTTCACAGGATGCTTCGGAAGAAGACATCAAAAAGGCCTATCGCAAGCTCTCCTTAAAGTACCATCCTGATAAGAATGAAAATGACGAATTCTTTGCCGGCCGGTTCCGGGAGATCCAGGAAGCGTACGAGCTGCTCAGTGATAAAGCCAAACGCCGGACCTATGATGAGAACCTGGACAGCCAGCAGAAAAGTTTCAGGTATCATGTTCCGCCTTCCATAAAAACATTTACATCCAATAAAATCCATGCGAAAAAAGGGGAGGAAATCATCATCAGCTGGCAGACGCAGAATGCCGATGTGGTAAAAGTTTTACCGTTCGGCCTCGAAAAGCCGTATGGGGAAAGGATTTTTAAAATTACGGAATTTAAAGACGGTAAATTCCAGCTGCTGCTGCATGCTACCAATTCATTACTGCACAAAACTGTAGTACAGGGAATCACCATTACCGAAGTCTTTGAGAGCGGAGGTGAAAAGTTCAGGGATCAGGCAGAAGAACTGTTCAAATCACAGCCCAGAACTGTTGCCAATCCTCATGGACAACCTAAAATCATGAAGATCATGATCGCCGTACTGCTCCTGATACTGGCCGTTTACTTCCTGATCAAAAATGTGTAGATCCTAAGAAATTTTCTTATTCCCCGGACATTTCTTACACCTTTTGCCTTTTTTGAATTTTTTGCAGCATGATTTCTTTTCACAGTGCATTTCTTCCGGACGGTAAGAAAAAGCAGGAGCCAATGGCGGTACTTTGAATGGAACGATCATATTCATACTGCAAATATATTAATTTAGAATAAATATAATTAATAATTTTTTATAAATAATTAGGATGTTGGGGTTTAGTGGATGTGGCGTGGAAAATGTTGGGCATTTAAAATTTAAAGATTTAAGGATTTCAGGATTTCAAAATTTAAAGATTCGATGACTTGATGACTTTTATCAGTTATTATATTTGGAAGGGTAATGAGATGATATTTGATTGTGGCCTGAAATGCCTTGATGCTTTAAATAAAACCTTTGAAAACAGCGTTATAACAGTGCAGATGGCCGGATGTACGCTGTAATAGAATAATTTTAACTGACGGATGGCTTAGAGTAACAATAAAAACCCATTAATTTCTAATCAGATAGAATACTTTTCCGGATGACAGAGTTCCGGTTCAGGCTGTTGTACAATCGTTCAGAAAATCGTAATTTTACCCATCTTTTTTACAAACAAAATCTAATAAATAAAAATGAATACAGAACAGTTTGTGAGCCGTCACATTTCCATGAATGAAGCCGATAAGCAGGCCATGCTGGAAAAAGTGGGCGTTTCAAGCATCGAAGAGTTAATTTCTCAGACTATTCCTTCTTCCATCCGTTTAGAGAAAGACCTGAACATTTCCGAGCCGCTTTCAGAATACGAAATGCTGAACCACTCGAAAGAACTGGCGTCTAAAAACACGGATTACACAAGCTACATCGGTTTCGGGTACCACAACACCATCCTGCCGGCAGCTATCCAGAGGAATATTTTTGAAAATCCGAGCTGGTATACTGCTTATACGCCGTATCAGGCAGAGATCGCACAGGGAAGGCTGGAAGCTCTTCTGAACTTCCAGACTGTAGTATGTGACCTTACCGGTTTTGCCCTGGCCAATGCTTCATTGCTGGATGAATCTACGGCCGCTGCGGAAGCGATGCACATGTTCTTTAACAACAGGACCAAAGACCAGAAAAAAGCAGGAGCCAACAAGTTCTTTGTTTCAGACCTGGTGTTGCCTCAAACCGTTTCTGTTCTTAAGACAAAAGCAGAAGGACTGGAAATTGAAATCGTTGAAGGAGACCACAAAACGCACACATTCGACGGATCTTACTATGGTGTTCTGTTACAGTATCCGGGGAAAAACGGAATTGTACTGGATTATACGGAAGATATTGCAGCATATAAACAATCAGACCTTCAGGTAGTTGTTGCCTGTGATCCGATGGCGCTGGTAAAACTGAAGTCACCGGCTTCCATGGGGGCAGACTGTGCCGTGGGAACAACGCAGAGATTTGGGATTCCGTTAGGTTACGGAGGTCCTCACGCTGCATTCTTCTCCTGTAAAGAAGAATATAAGAGAGATATTCCGGGAAGGATCATCGGGGTTTCCCAGGATATGTACGGAAGACGTGCTCTGAGAATGGCACTTCAGACAAGGGAACAGCACATCAAGAGAGAAAGAGCGACTTCAAACATCTGTACCGCTCAGGTTCTCTTAGCCGTAATGGCCGGGATGTATGCCGTTTACCACGGTCCGAAGGGGTTAAATTATATTGCAGACCAGATCCACTTCAAGGCCAATGCCCTGAAAGGCGGCCTGAAAGCCTTAGGATACGAAATTGTTGAAGAGCCGATCTTCGATACGGTGAAGATCAACCTCAGTGAAGATGACAAGAAAAGGCTGATGAGAATGATGCTGGACCACAAGCTGAACCTGAACTATTTCACGGAAGGCGTAGTAAGCATCGCGATCAACGAAAGCACGACTTTGGATAAGCTGAATTATCTGATGGCTTCTTTTGCCCAGTTCAAAGACAAGCAGACGTTTAAATTAGAAATCAAAGAAGGATACAGCATCCCGGAAGAGAATTTAAGGAAAGACGAAATCCTTACCGAAGAAGTATTCAACAGATACCATACAGAAACAGAGCTGATGCGTTACATCAAGCGTCTGGAAAGAAAAGATTTATCATTAACCCATTCCATGATCTCTTTAGGGTCATGTACCATGAAGCTGAATGCAGCAACGGAAATGCTTCCGCTTTCATGGGATAACTGGGGTGCAATCCATCCTTTCGTGCCGGTTGACCAGGCCGGAGGATACCAGGAAATGATCCGTGAGCTGGAAAAAGACCTTGCGGAAATCACCGGTTTTGCAGGAACTTCCCTTCAGCCGAATTCCGGAGCACAGGGTGAATATGCCGGATTAATGGTGATCAGGGAATACCATATTTCAAGAGGTGAAGGCCATAGGAATGTCGTATTGATTCCTCAATCTGCACACGGTACCAATCCTGCTTCCGCAGCGATGGCCGGAATGAAGATCGTAGTTGTGAAAAACCTGGAGAACGGAGAGATCGATTTCGAAGACTTAAAAGCCAAAACAGAACAGCACTCCGAAAACCTTTCGTGTGTGATGATCACATATCCGTCTACGTACGGATTCTTCGATGCCAATATCAAAGAAATTACTTCCCTGATCCACGAGCATGGCGGACAGGTATACATGGACGGCGCCAATATGAACGCCCAGGTAGGTTACACCAGCCCGGGGAACATCGGAGCAGACGTTTGCCACCTGAACCTGCATAAGACTTTCGCAATTCCTCACGGAGGAGGAGGCCCTGGTGTAGGACCGATCTGTGTGGCTAAGCACTTGGTTCCGTTCCTGCCTTCCAATGCCAATATTAAAGTAGGATCTAAAGATTCCATTGAAGGAATTTCTGCAGCCCCTTACGGTTCCGGATTGATTTTAAATATTTCCTATGCCTACATCAAAATGCTGGGAACTTCCGGACTCAAAAAAGCAACAGAGCATGCCATCCTGAATGCGAACTACCTGAAAGAAATCTTAGCCGAGCATTTCCCGATCCTGTATTCCAACGAAAACGGAAAAGTGGCTCACGAGTGTATCGTAGATTTCAGACAGTTCAAGTCATTGGGTATTGAAGTGGCTGATGTAGCGAAGAGATTAATGGATTACGGATTCCACGCACCAACCGTTTCTTTCCCGGTAGCCGGAACCCTGATGATTGAGCCTACGGAATCTGAAAGCAAAACTGAAATCGACCGTTTCGCAGAAGCATTGATCGCGATCAAGCATGAGATTGATGAAATTGCCAACGGAGAAGCCGATAAGGATAACAATGTCCTGAAAAATGCTCCTCACACAGAGCAGATCGTAATTTCCGATTCCTGGGATAAACCGTACAGCAGGGAAAAAGCAGCCTACCCGCTGGAGTGGGTGAGAGACCACAAATTCTTTGCTTCCGTTTCCAGAGTAGACGAAGCCTACGGAGACCGAAACCTGGTTTGTACCTGTGAACCGATTGAAGCCTATATGTAATTCAATCTCATATAATATAACGAATCCCTTTCAGCAGTGAAAGGGATTTTTTTGATCTGAATCACAAGTTGGCAGTGATTGTCAGAGATTAATTTCTGCTTTCGTCAATTCGAGTGCGCAACGCAGTGGAGTGTATCGAGAACTTGTTGAAAAGAATCACACTTCTGTTTATCAATCATCGGTTCTCGATACATTTTTCTCTGCTTCGCTAAAAAAAACTCGAACTAACGTGGCCACAGTGTCGGTCAGGGATCGGTTTCCGTTGTCGTCTGTTCGATTTCTATGACATATGCAAACGATTTTCATACACTGAATTATTTTTAATAATGGCGTAAACCCGGTGTATTATTTTGTTTCTGATTGCATTTAATACGGACATCTTATTTTTTCCCTCCAGG